>Ga0074193_1000259_pt1 | contig 96878 bp, 62 predicted proteins | sample EPASupsiteHSE605_FD_64523 | JGI IMG/M metagenome (GOLD analysis project Ga0074193, IMG submission 64523) | Bioremediated contaminated groundwater from EPA Superfund site, New Mexico - Sample HSE6-05 | ecosystem: Environmental > Aquatic > Deep subsurface > Groundwater > Contaminated ... | reverse complement strand
ATTTCACCTTCCCCCATTATTTATGGTGAAATGCCCCAAAACCGTCCAAAAAATATGGTGAAATGCCCCCAAACCGTTTCGGTTAAGGTGAAAAACCCCAAGCACGTTAAATAACTTGGGGAAGAGAATTTCTTAATGATTTTGTAAAAACATTAAAATTATCCAAATTTCATTGTAAATCATCGAAAATCATGAATGTTTAATTTGGGAACATTTCGATTCCCCAGGAATCATTGATTTTTCTGTTTGGGGAATTATTTACACACCTATTAATGAAGTGTTACAATGAAAAATCTATTCCTTTAAACATAAAAAATAGTTTTAACATTGAGAATTGTCTCTTGTGGAATAAGCGAAGGTGAATTTTGTTGATATAATAATCACATATGTGGAGTATTGTGCTAGAACAATTATGATGGTCTATAACTTATAGATTATTTGCGATATTGGGAATTTCTTTTTTCTTGACTTCGGGCAAGATTCTTTATTGAAATGGACAATGATAAAATATTACTTCAAACAATACAATATATTCATATTAGCATTTAATTTTCCAGATATTCAACAACACTATTATGACCTTTTTTGGTTGAAACACAAAGTAATTCGAATTTAAATCACATGTCAGAATTATGAAATCGAAAAAGGGAGAAAAAAGTACGAAAAAGTTAGAAAATGTCGAAATTTTTAATGTAAACAGTAATGAATTTAATGCTAAGCTTTATTTTTCCAAATCTTTGAAATCTCAAACGATGGACCAACTGAATGCAGAAGACAACTCACTTAAGACTGAAATTATGCTATTAGACAATGATATGCAATCTCTTATATACGATAACTATTCTAATTTTTTGGGAGCATCAGAAATTGTTAGATCTTTTGGGAAACATGTCGATATTCTTAATACAGAAATGAGAAACTTAGAGAATAATATGACTGAAATAGCATCGAATAGTATAATAATTGAGAAAGAACTACAGCCTAATAATGAAAAAATCCAGAGACTTGTTGGGATTTCGCGCCTTCTTGATCGAGTTAAGTTTATTTCTCAACTTCCTATGAAGCTAAAATCTTGCTTATCGGACAAAAAATATAGAGAAGCTGTGACTATATGGAAAAAAATTGAAAAAATCTTAAGAAATCAACAGCATATAACATCCTTCTCAAGAATTCATGTTGAATGTTCAAAGATTATGGTAGATATAGAATCAATGATTAGGGAAAGTATGGTAAAATCTGATTGCCCGGTTCTATATTCGATTGAATTAGCTGAGCTATTGATTCAAATTGGCACACCAGCCTCAACAGTATCAAATCAAATTATTCACCATATGGTGCTTATATTCGAAAGTAATTTAGAAGATTCAAATGTACCTTCTGAGCCTTTCAGTGCTTTGAGTTATTTAAAAGAACTTTTGATCGATGATATATGTGTATTTGTAAAAGAATATAAAGGAAAAATAGTTCCATATGATGCAAAAACGCTTAGGAATCTTGAATTGTTTTGTGTTCAGTTCTTTCAAACAATTTCTCCATACTTACCTATTAAAAACCTTTTTGATCTTGATTGCAACAAAATAGCATCATATTTGCGGTTGTTTCAAGATCTTTTTGTGCCAATTTCATCTGATTCTGTAGTATCAAAACATATTCATTATTTGCTACTTAAATATACAAGATCCCGAGGGAATTCTATGTTTTCTAAATTGGAGCAACAATTTAAAAATGAATCTCCAATTGAACAATACATACAGTACCTAAATAATCTTATCACAGAAACAATTGAAGAATTTCGGATTCTAGATATGATGGAATATAAAGAATGCAATCAGTTTTTGATTGAACAAGTACATCAACTCTTTATCAGGTTGTTTCAACTTTTTGTGAATAGTGTTGATAAATTGGCTCTCAGATCAACAATTATATCTATAAGATTGAGTGATAACGAAATTCCTAGGATTTATTCTTCTTTAATGAGGATTGAAAATGATAACACGAACACTCATTTTGGGGCTGAAATAATTGAACTTTGTCGATCGTCTGCTTCTGACTGTCTATGGAATTATATTAAAATGCAAAGGAGCTCCATTGATAGCATTTTGCTGTTTGTTGATATGACGAATTTATGTATGAGAGAACCGATTAAGCCGAGTCCTATCGCTTCATTATGCCTAACAAAGCTCCTGGATATATTCCAAGAAGTTTCTGGGGTATTGAATAATGTCAAATTAGATCGGATTATATCAGATTCATCTCCTCGAAGAACCAGGAGTAATCATTCAGCATCTATATCCCCAAGTAATAACACCCCATCATTCTTTGGACTAAGAGAAGAAGGGATATTTCACATTGATAGGCTATTTAACACCGTTAATAGATTGGAGCTATCTAAAAAGCCTAGAATCGACGTTAAATCTGTTTTTGGTCAAATCGTGACATATTCTCTGAAGTCTTTTTTAGAAAATGTGAGGAATTCTCTTTTTTCTCCACAAGGATTTAATCAGGTTCAAGTTGATTCTTATTATCTATATGTTCATCTCAAAGACAAGGTATATCATAGCTCAATCTTTATAGGACTTATTGAAGAAATTGTCACAACTGCTGGTGATAGAACCATTGATCCAAAACCTTTAACAAATGCTGTTCTTAAAAGCATTATTGAGTCAATTAATATAACAGATTAAAATGTTTGATAACTAATTAGTTTTACCAATCTAATGATTTTTCTTTTTCTTCTTGTTTTATCTCTATTGACTTGTATTCTGCCCTTAGTTCTTCTAAACATATCTGATTGGCCACAGTGGAAACAAATGTGTTAGTCATTATGTGGTTATCTATAACAGAGTTATGGATTTGAACAGTCTTTGCAACCATTGTTTTCCTTCTTGCAGCGGATTCGCCGCGAATAAGACCACCTCCAGCTTCGCAACCAAATGGACAATAATTAGATTCAATAATATCATATGGACAGCTACCTTGCTCAAGCATTTTCACTAAAATGGTGTTAGCTGTAGCCCCGGAAACCAGTGCTCCTTTTAAATTACCACAAGTGTATTCTATAATACCTCTTCGGGTTTTTGTTTCTAGTTTATCGTTCGGATTCATTGCCCTTAGAAGAGCTTCAACATCATTTATAATTGGAAAAGATAAATCCATACCTTCCTTTTTTTCTAAAAGTCCGGATATTTCGCTAATTGTCAATACTGCATCAATTTCTTCAGGATACCTTGATGCTTCAAGCTTTCTATCATAACAAGAAGCCAAATTAATCAGGTAATTTGGATTATTGCAACACTTTTTTATATAGTGTGCATAAACTTGTGGAAATGGTTTGATTTGTGCTAAATTCTTGGCATATTGGGTCTTTCTCTCGAAATATACAATGGAACCAGCACATCTTGGAATAATAAAAGGACGATCTGCTTGCTGTTTGAAACAATCTAAAAGAAGCTGTCTCCAAACCACCTGAATATATCCATCGTGAATAACATTAGATGCACCTTTCTTCATAAAGAAATCATGTATTGATGAATATGCCTCCTGAGCAGTCCAATCTTTGGCAGCTGCAAGATTTGATATAGCCATAGTCGAAACAACAACATTAAAACCAGGTCTATTCTCAAGTTCCCTAAAAATAATAGTTGGATCTTGTTTGGATAGTAAAGTAATCTCATCTTCGGTAATTGCGCATCCAGAACATGCTAAACAATCTTTAAGAGAAATGTGATAAACAGAATCCCCGTCCTCTTTTACCATTCCACGAGTCTCTAATACAGGATGAATGCAAATAACTTGATCTGAATTCTCACTCATAGTGTTTTTTAATTCATTTGTCAGTAATCCTCAATGACCGATAAAAGTGGAAATCACCATTTGCCTCATAATGTTAAGAAAAAATGATAAAAATTATTTTTAATAGTGATAATCACTCAAAAGTTTATCGTTTCTCACAATTAATCGTTGGAAAGGGATTGTTAATTACCCAGATAAAATTTTGTTAAGAAACTCGATATTAATAAAATATTGAAAGGATACTTCCTCAAATGGATTTCGACAAAGGTTCATCATTTCCTTGGGATTATCCCAGGGGAACTGATTTAAACTATATTATGGGAAGTGTTGGAAATCTACCCCATGGGAAACAGAGACAATTTAATTATGATATTGAGAAAAAAATGAGAGGGAAAGAGAAAAAGTTGACCAATCCAGAAAATCAGAATCCTAAATGGTGGAACGATGTCTCTGAGCCCACTGCAATGGGTATGCAGTCATCTGCTGTGCTTAGTTTTGTTATTCCATCGAAAAATGAAAAAAAAGTAGAAAGCAGCATTCTTGTTCCTGATGATGAAGAAAACGAAGCACTAAACATCCCATTGATATATCTGGATAGAAAATCTTATCCGATTTGGATGGTTTCGGTTCTTTTAATATTTCTATTAGTTATGTTTTGTGAAGTAGCCCAGAGTGAAGGCATTGCAGATTTTGCTTTTAACCCAATGCTTGGTCCTGATCAATATACCATGATTAAAATGGGTGGAAAATACGTTCCATTGATTCTAAATGGAGAATCATGGAGACTTGTCTCTTCCATATTCTTGCATTCTGGATTTATTCATTTAGTATTTGTGATATATATTGTATTAATTTCGGTTCACATTGAGATTGATTCTGGTTTTTGGAGAGTTGTGAGTGTGTTTTTTCTTTCGGGGATTTTTGGTAACATTATTTCATCAATTTTCCTCCCCACAATACTCTCTGTTGGAAGCACTGGAGCACTGTATGGTTTCCTTGGATTAGCTGTGGCTGATTTGTTTTCATCATGGAGAATGTATAATGATAAATGGGAACGGCTGAAATCATTGACAATAGCTATCATTATTACCATTATTGTGGGGTTGACTCCATTCATTGATAATTTTCAGCATATTGGTGGATTCATCTTTGGATTTATATTCGCAATAATGCTCCTTCCTAATCTTTCTTTTGGAACATGTGAAATTTATTATAGGGGGATGATCTCTTTCCTGGCATTCCCAACTCTTTCTGTGGTATTCTGTTTTTCTTTAGTATCTCTATTTAATAGAAGAAAGGATATTGTTCAATTTTGTTCATGGTGCTACTATCTGAATTGCATTAATATCAGTGGATGGTGCCCTTCACCTAATACTGAGGTTATTCAAAATGTGTACGTTTGGAATTAGATAAATGGAAGAAAACATGTCTATTTTCCTAAGACAGACTACCAAAAAAGATGATGATCCTGAAGAAGAATTCGAATGGACGATTCCAGATATTCCAGATATTAATTTTAAAGAAATTGAAAAAAAATTAAAAAAGAAAAGCACATTAAATGATATTGTCCAAAAAGTAATCAAAAAATGAATGTATTCAGCTTTATAGAATCATATCAATAAGAGACTCATCAATGTTAACGATATCGCCTGTGGATGCTGACTTGTCTTCAATCTTGAAAATTCTGGTAAGGTTTGCAATCTCAAGCGCTGTAGTATCCCAACCACAGAACATTGTCCAATCGTTGACACATAACCCGGCACCAATAAGGGGGGAACCACGATTAACTGTTGCTGCAGTCAACTCAACACTTAATTGACCGGCAAGCTCTTCAAGCTCTTCTACTGTGATTTTTGATGTGCAAACACCTCCTCTGTTAGTAAAAACACAATATGTTCCAACTAGAGTTTCTTGAGCAACCAAAGATGGAAAAACTTCAACTCCTAAAACATCACCAATGATTTCAACTGTCTCTTTGTCGAGTTCAGGATGGCATATAGCAACATGGTCATTACAGGAAATAACATTGCCAAGGGCAGATAGACGTTCATCAACTCTTTGAACAACAACAGAATCTGGTAGGCAATCTCTAAGATGCTGAAGCTCTTGATCTGTGGCTGTTGATGGAACAAGCAATCCCTTGCCGTTTCCACAACATAATCTTCCCAACAACGATGTACCGGCAACAGAAGCGTGGAAAACTGGAACATGTTCAGCGAGCCTTTCTTCAAAAACACTGAAGAAATTTTCTGAAGTGTTAAATGGAACAAGAGCATATGAGTTAGTGATGCGGGCATATGCACCGATTTCGGTGGAATTCTGGTATTTGCAACGAGAAACCATGTATTGTGGCCAAAGCTTTACCGATTAAAAACCTAACAAAAATTAGTATCGTCCAGGTCCCAATTTGAGACACAAATTTTGTTGGATGTTGAGGTAGAAATCTTAGATTGGGCAAGAGAATGGCTATAAGATTCTTTGGTGTACAGATTATTCATCATCTTTCGTTCCTGACAATGATTCATTCTCATTTATCACTCGACTCCCACAATAATGCATTAATTAATTCAATTCCGAAAAACACTTGATATGTTAATATGGAAAGAATTCTTGTGATATGTACTTATGGAGTTACAGAATTTATATGGAGGGTGGAATTTGATACAAATATCATTTGTGTATTGGAGAATAATATGCGGTCGAGATGTTAATAGAGGGATCTGATCCTGGTTAAAAATTCACTTGATTCATTAATATAACCATAAGAGAAGCAACATGACACCTTAAAAGAATCCATCCACTAAAAAAACTTTATATCAAATTCTTTGGGAGTTAACAGAAAATATTCCATAAAATGGACTTTGAAATGATTTGGCTTTTAAATTCAAAGAATATTAATAAGTGAACATTGAGATCTGCTCTTTATATAAATCTGTAATCAACGAAGCTGATGGAAAATCCGTTTTAATAAAACAAAAATGAACTTCAAGTTAAGAAGACAATTGGAGATAAATAACAAGAATCTGAAAATAATGTCTTTTAAAATATTCTAATGAATCTGTAAAAGATATTAAAATGGTTTACTGAATCCTGATTCTTTTATAATAAGAACCAGAGTATGATTTTAAATGTTGGCTCCTTTGCTGATTTATAATTCAATTTTACCAAAAATGTCATTAAATAGTTGCTATGTGAATGGGAGCCGTAGAGGTTTGAATCATTAGTATTAGCATCGACCCTACTAACAATAAGTAGTTCAAAAAAAATATTTTTATGAATAAAATGTAGTTAAATTTATTGGAGTCTGCAAAAATTAATATTTGGTTTTTACTATGATTTAAAAAAATGAAAAAGGTTGGAAAGCATAAGATATTGGAAATGTATGGAAAACCATTTCCATAAAGGGATTCGTATTGTAATAATTAGTTATAGAATTTATCTTGTCTCCTTTCCTTATAAGGTATTTAACTGCATTTAAGTATCCATTGTATGACACAATTTGAACAGGAGTTGGATTTTTTCCATCTTTTTATTCAATATCATTTCCACTTTCAATAAGCAGCTCGGTTATTTTATTAGGGCCTTTTTGGTATGCCAAATGAATGGGAGAGCTTTTTTCTTTGTTTTTGGGATCAATTTGTGCTCCATTGCTGATCAAAAACCTTGCAACCCGGTATTTTAAACAGAATTCCAAAGTATTTGGATAAAAACATATACTCAATTAATAAATTAAGATTTGAAATTTCATCTATATCATATGATTCCAGTATTTTCAGTGATCTTTCCTTTATAAAAACTGTCAAAAGTTCAAAAAAATACAATCTGAAAATTTCATTGGTCTGTTGAACTCCTCTTTAATGTCTCTAAACAAATAAACTCCCATTCTTTAAAGTTGATACACTATTTTTGAGCATAAATATGCAGCGTTTAGAAGCAGCTCTTCTCTGAAGACAATACTTCAAAAAAAGTTAATAATGTTATCAAGATAAATAGGCCATATTGTTGGAAGAAAAGCCAGTCTGGATGCCAAAAAACATTGTGAAATATTTCAACTATCAAAAAATCAGATTCTCGAAATAAAGAGATCTTTCACAATCAAGGATTGTGTCAATCAAATATGGTTTTTGGCAAATAAGTCACTTTTAAAAAAAAATTTCAAATCACATGTCAAAACAATGATAACATTGATAATTGCATATTTTAGGTTTTCTGATCATAATACTATATCAAGAACATATTATAACGAATTACTAATAATCAGCAAAACGAATGAGCAATCAAATAGAATTATTAGATCAACCAGATACCACAACAAACCAAAATTTTCTAATTCTGAATCTTATGAGATTATGGATTGTATCTTTCAAAAATGTGATTCTAATTTAAGTCTAAGTGATGGTGGAGCAATTTTTTTTGACAGTAATAATCGCAAAATTGATTTTGTTGTTATCGAAAGATGTGGTTTCCGGTATTGTTCATCAAAAAATGGGGGCGCAATATGTATTATCAACACAAACGCGAAAATTTCATCATGCCATTTCTTTCGTTGCTCTGCATCTGAACAAGGATTGTGTTTTTACATTAGGGGAAAAGTTCATGGAGAAAACATTACGTTTCAAGGTGAATACATTCATTGCGAAAGAAATTCTGGATCCGGTGAGTCTGGAGTTTCACTACAAACTTCAAAGGCTCAGTTGGAGCATTTTAATGTTTCCAAAACTCATTTGCCACAAGGGCATTCATCAGGATTTGCCGCCCAAGATTGTATTTTTTGTAGAGCCAAATTTTTTTGTCTGTATGGGGTTGAAACCAAAAATCTGATGAGGTTTTCTTGGATCAATGGAAAAGTTATTTCCAAATGTTATATTTTCATTAATTGTACATCTCATGATTCACTTATTAGAGTTTCATCTTGTTTTTCATCATTTACCTTTAGTGATATATATTTTAAAAATGTAATTGGGAAAATATTCATAGGATCTCAAACGCAAAGTGTTGTTTTCCAAAACTGTATTACCAATGAAATTATTGAAACAAATTACTTTATAAAAGCTACAGTGACTGATATGCACTTTCGTCCGCTTGCAATCCCACACTTCAAAATACAAAGGGGAGAAATTGACCAAGCTTGGAAATTATCAAACCAAATCACTTATACATACACATTTAATCCAACACATAGTTTCTCCCCATCAAGTGTATTCAGCCCATCTAATACTCTTGCTTTTGAATACAATGATCTAGAGTATAAAGAAGTTATTCAACTTAGAAAATCGATTAAGGCTTCGTCAATTATTCTTCTAACATCAATTCTTGATAACGATGTAATGCGTTTATAAAAGTCTGTTATTTTTCTTCGAATATACCTAATGGATCTGTTTCTGATTCTATTTTCTGTTTTTCTTGTTTGGAAAAGCTTTGGTAATCCAGTTGTTTAATGCTATAAATGATACCTTTTAATGTGCTGAAAGCAAACTCTAACTCCGATGGTAGCATGAGTCCTCCGATATATGGATCAAAAACATCTATAATCTCAAATAAATCAATTGTGTCTGAAAGGATGACAATTAAGGTCCCAACCTCAATAATATCATCACATGAAAAAACAATAGGCTTTCCATTTCTTTTAGATCCAACTTTGTTGGCTGCCTCTTGCATAGATTTAAGGGCATAAAATGCGGTATTGCAAAAATCAATTGGGTTGTAATGAAAAGAAAGTTCTTGAAAAAAACTAATAGATAGTGTGTACTCATGCATTTGTGGAAACCGGTTCAAAGATATATTAAGGAGCTTTTCGGGGATAAAAATGGGGTTGACATTGAAAACCGAGGGGGAGAAAGATTTGAATCTGCTAATGATGTTATAAAATTTCCTTCTTTTTTCAAAGATACTTTGATGGAATAAACTTGTGTATATTTCACTAAAAAAATACCTGGAAACCAGAAGGAAAAGTATTTCGAGAGAAAACTCGTTTTCAACTCTAGTATTTTCGATTATGTAATTTGCTTCCAAAAAAATGAGTTTTCCTGTTTCTGATGGTGACTCAAAGGATAATACTATATTCTTTTTGTGAAGTTGAAAATATGCCTCTGGCATTAAATCTATTGAATGCAAAAAGGAAGTTTCTGCAATACCATTATCATCAAAATATGATCTTACACTGTCATAAATTAATTGCGAATAATGAAGGGCATTATTGATATGCTCATTAATGGATAAACTTGGAATAGATCGGGTTGCCCATTTTAAAACTCTCAGGCATTTTCGAGCGTGAAGATTTTTCTTAGCTTTAGAAAAATGTTGTGGGAATGAATTAAGAATCTCATTAAGTCGATTCTCTATTATATTAACAAAATAGCACTCTGAACTTTCAAAAAAACTTGAAATTGTTTCTTGGATTGTTTGTAAAAGAGAAAATTGTTTCATGTAATGATCTCTTTCCATTTGAAGATACTCAAGATGATTCTCAAATTCAAGTTCTTTAACAATTAATTTTTTCCTATTCTTTTTTCTCCGTTCTTTATTTTTTATACTATATAGTTTTTCATTTATCACAACAACCTTTTGAGAATTTACAGTGGTTAATTTGATCAGATCATTGATCTTTTCCGAAACAATCCGAAAGGCATCAAGACACACCTGCTTTTTCTGCTTCTCATTCATATATTTTGAAGTACTGATTTCGAAACAATATGAAATGCCGTATGTCTCAGAAACATCCATCTTCTCATATGTTTGATCCCAAAAAGTGGCGTCAGTAATATGAACGAAGATCCTCAATGTGAGAGACTAGCATACCAAGCGCTTGATCGCCAATTGCTCCAAAGTCAACAAAAGGTTAGGGAAGAGATGAATCGAAGAACTGAAGCAATTTTAAGTTTTTCTCGAACAACTGGTTCTTCTGGTAGTTTCTCCGGAGTACATATATCTAGTGCATCTGGTATAGAAAATACTGTTCAATATGTTGAAAAGGCACTTATTGGTTCTGTTCCTGTATTTCTGGAAAATTCGTTAACTAATGAGTACTCTGTTCCTAATCAATTCAAAAATCATGAAATTGCACCCCATTATCAAACTGAAACCGAAAATGAAGTCACGAATGAAGTACTATCGTGCGATTGTTGGTAAAAGGCATAAAAATGAGTTCTTTTTACTGATCAACGATCTTTTCTGTCATAAGACCACTGAATGTAGGAACGTTTTGGTATGATGCAACTGTGACCATTTTGCCTTGGTTATCAGCATCAGCCTTACGCTCATAAACAACGCGAACACGAACTGGAGCATTATTTCTTCCTTTATACCAAATTCGTGAGTTAAGTTCTTGATCAACTTTAACCTCCTCTGTTCCCATGATTCTCTGACCAGCCTTAACGATTTCTTTGATTGCTTGCTGGGCTTTGTTTTTCCTGCGAGTTTCATGGGTGAGCTTGTTAAGGTGAAGAGTTGTAGCAATCTTCTTTGGTTCAAGTTGCTTGGTTTGCATCAGAAAGGAGGGACCAAACCGTTCAAGCCGTTTGTAAAGTCAATGTAAAATAGTGCTTGAAAAGTGTCTATTTATATGATGATATCAATAACCGTGAACATTGTCACAATTGATTAGTAAAAGTGACAACCGTCAAATAACATTTAATGATATTGATATTTTTATCATTTGCTTTATGCTTTGATGAAAAAGAGCCCGAAGATTTGTTTGGAGAGAGTTATGTGCAATACCTATCTCTTCCATTTGGAGATTCTGATAACAGACAAGTAATTTTGAGGAATAAGGGCATCAGTGTGTTTTTCCCTAGTTTTGAAGGATTGAATGTTTCTGCGTTTACAACTCAAGGTGAAAATTTCAAATATATTGGAGAACTTGGCGATCGTACAAAATCTTTTGGTGTTAGTTTTGGTAATGAAATTGGAGCTCTTAACTTTCACAAAATCACAGCTTCTCACATTAATTTTTATATTATCAATGATAATCTTTCATGTGATTTCACATATATTAATACTCGCGGCAATTGCCAGATTGAAATCTCAAGCATTTTACCAAACTCAAGAGTTTGTTTGATTCATGCAACAACAAATCCAACTAAGTTTGAATCACATTTTGTTGGTAGCAAAGTTGACTCTTTGAAATTATGGAAGACTGGTGATAAAAAGTATTCAGTCGTTGAGGTTGGTAAAAAGTTAAAAGGGGAGTCTTCTCAAATTGCTACTTTTATGTTAGAAAACGATGGGAAGCAAGTTGATAGAACCTTCAAGTTAAGCTCTCAAGGAAATAGTGATACAGGCTTCTATTTTGCATATGATAAAACCAATCATGCGAGATTAATGAAGTATTCTATTGATGATAAAACAGTGGAAACTCAAATAGACTTGAAAAAAGCACTAATCCTTGAGAATGAGATGAAAACTATTGTATCTCAAAAAATTAATGAAGAAAAGAAACCAAAATCAAATCCAGATACAACATCTCATCATCCAGATCGTTCAGTTGTTCTTGATCGTGCTCAATCTTTGTTAGTTACCTTTGATAAGTATGAAGATCGTGAGATATTGCTTCAAAATCCATTTGTTTCCGTTTTCTTTGAAAGCACAGAAGGCGTTGAAGTTTCAATTTTCCGAAAGAATAGTGATGAATATGAATTTCTTGGTTATCTTGGCAAAGATCATTTAGGGTTTCATTTTGGTGAAAGCATTGGAGCAATTAAGATTCGAAAGATGAAAGATGTTAATGTTACATTGCATGCGATTTCTGATAACAGCCAAGGTGTTTACTTTATTCCTCGTCTTACTAAAGTCAAAGGAAATCTTCCTAGTAGCAGTTCAGATATCAAACAGAAAGAATCTAACCAAATGCGTACGATTATTTCTGAGAAAACAAAAGAGTTAGAGAAGCAACCAACAGATCCTAAACAGAAACCCGTAACACTTGACCGATTCCAAACACTTCATTTAGACTTTTCTAAGGACAATCATCGTGAAGTTGTTTTTGATGACAAGCATATTTGTGTTTATTTCCCAAGCCTCGAAGGTCTTGAAGTCAGTGCTTATAGTACCGAAGGTGGTTCTTTTGAATTTTTGGGATACCTTACATCATCTAATGGATATCAAGGAGTTCATTTTGGTCGTAAGATTGGAGCTCTTCGTATTCAAAAAGTCACTGCTTCATCAGCAATTTTCTTTGTGTTTATTGAAGAACATAATCCTTCAACATTTTTCTTTGATCAATCATCTATGAATGGTGGTCTTCCTGAAGCCGATCCTCAATCGAAGAAATCTGAAGAAAGTTCAATGAAGATGTCTATTGAAAAGAAACTTTCAGAAAAGAAGTCTGATAAGCCTATTGATGTTCATCATGATTTAATGAATCCGAAAGATCTTTTGCAAAGCATTAGTCTATCTTTTGATGAATATGAATCACGTGAGCTTCTCTTTAGTGAACCCAATCTTGTTGCCTTCTTTTCATCTTTTGATGGTATTGATGTTTCTGCATTCACTATTGATGGAGATAAATACCACTATCTTGGAAAGATTGGTCCTGCATATGGAACTTTTGGTGTTCATTTTGGAAAGAAAGTTGGTGCTCTTCGGATTGTTAAGAAAGGAGGAAAGGGATTCAAGCTTCATGTCTATTATGATAACATCAAATGTGACCAAACATACATTTCTACCAATGAGAAAGAGACATTTTCATTTTCTAATGGAAAGATATTTGGAACCGAATTCTTAAGCAACACGAAATATTGTTTTATTCATTCATTATCTCATGATAGTAAGATCAAACTTGCTGGAGCACTTCACTCACAAGATCGAGTTACAATTTATTCCGAGCACCAAGATAAAGCCACTCAAGTTGATATCAGCAAAGAGTATACAAATGATTTCCATGATCTCTCTCTATATCAGATTGAAACCAGCAAAGATTCATTTGAGAGACAACTTAAGTTTTCGTCTTCATCATTGAATGGAAATTCTGCATCATATAGTGTTCAATTCAAACGCGAAGATGAGCCTTTCAGTCTTGGAATCAATTCAGTTTCATCAAATCCATTTTCTCCAGTTTCTATTGAGAATTCTAACAACGAGGAATCACTTATCAAATCTACAATTGATCTTAAGAAGAAGAAGAAGTACAGTTCTTCAAATGATGGTACATCTCATCATCCAGATCGTTCAGTTGTTCTTGATCGTGCTCAATCTTTGTTAGTTACCTTTGATAAGTATGAAGATCGTGAGATATTGCTTCAAAATCCATTTGTTTCCGTTTTCTTTGAAAGCACAGAAGGCGTTGAAGTTTCAATTTTCCGAAAGAATAGTGATGAATATGAATTTCTTGGTTATCTTGGCAAAGATCATTTAGGGTTTCATTTTGGTGAAAGCATTGGAGCAATTAAGATTCGAAAGATGAAAGATGTTAATGTTACATTGCATGCGATTTCTGATAACAGCCAAGGTGTTTACTTTATTCCTCGTCTTACTAAAGTCAAAGGAAATCTTCCTAGTAGCAGTTCAGATATCAAACAGAAAGAATCTAACCAAATGCGTACGATTATTTCTGAGAAAACAAAAGAGTTAGAGAAGCAACCAACAGATCCTAAACAGAAACCCGTAACACTTGACCGATTCCAAACACTTCATTTAGACTTTTCTAAGGACAATCATCGTGAAGTTGTTTTTGATGACAAGCATATTTGTGTTTATTTCCCAAGCCTCGAAGGTCTTGAAGTCAGTGCTTATAGTACCGAAGGTGGTTCTTTTGAATTTTTGGGATACCTTACATCATCTAATGGATATCAAGGAGTTCATTTTGGTCGTAAGATTGGAGCTCTTCGTATTCAAAAAGTCACTGCTTCATCAGCAATTTTCTTTGTGTTTATTGAAGAACATAATCCTTCAACATTTTTCTTTGATCAATCATCTATGAATGGTGGTCTTCCTGAAGCCGATCCTCAATCGAAGAAATCTGAAGAAAGTTCAATGAAGATATCTATTGAAAAGAAGCTTGCAGAAAAGGGACAAACAACTCCAAAGAAAGATGACGAAGAGGAAGATGTTGTTGTAGTTAAGCCAAAAGTACCTGTCGATGATGATGACGAAACTGAGAAACCAAAGAATCCAGTTGATGATGACGAAACTGAGAAACCAAAGAATCCAGTTGATGATGATGAAACTGAGAAACCAAAGAAACCAGTTGATGATGACGAAACTGAGAAACCAAAGAAGCCAGTTGATGATGATGAAACTGAGAAACCAAAGAAACCAGTTGATGATGACGAAACTGAGAAACCAAAGAAGCCAGTTGATGATGATGAAACTGAGAAACCAAAGAAACCAGTTGATGATGACGAAACTGAGAAACCAAAGAAGCCAGTTGATGAAGATGGATTGATCAAGAAACCAATTGAGAAAAAACCAAAGAAGATTGATGATTCTAATGAAAAAAAGAAGACTTCTGGAAATAAGAATGATCAAGATATAGATGAGAAAGATACGAACTACAATGGGTTTAAGTTTTCTCAAACTGCAATGAAATATCTTAACTTCGGAATTGGTGGTATTATTGTTATTATTGTTGTTGGCATTGTGTATGTTGGATGTAATAATAGACATTCGCCCCGTCCAGATCAAGATAATGATGCATTACTTGCTGATCATGAAAGATTCAATCATGATTTCGATCATGAAAGTCAGTTTCCATTAGGCTTTAATGGACAGCCATATGCTGCTCCTCCTCAAGGATTCCCCCATTATCCAGTAGGTTTGTTTCCAAGTAAATGAAACGAATGATTAATTTTCTATTTTATTAAGCTTCGGATATCTACTAATCCGCTTTCAATTTCCTTATGAACAGGTCCAACAGCTAAAACAGTAACAGAGCCGGCGGCAATTTGAGTTCTTCCAGCATCATGGATAGTTACAGTATGTAGATCAATTTCTCGAGACATTTCTTCTTTCTGGATCATCTCTTCTTCGTTATCAATGTAGTAAATTGAGTGAGGGAAGTTAATTTTCCATGATTCGGCAATATCTGGCATGTGCTTTGAAACCTTCAAAAAAAGACCTAATGATGCATGACCGCATTGCGCTGCTATCTTTCCGATTCTCATTTTCAAGTCCTTGCGAACAAATAAAATTGCCCGATAATCAGATTCAACCGGAACCGGATCTACAACATCCATTACAGGCACTACCTCTTCCTTCTTTTGGAAAATTACCCTTCCGACTAAATATCCAGCAACACCTCCAAATGCAAAACTCCAAAAGCTGCTCATCGAAAAATAATATTTACATAAATACGGACTCGAACTCGTTCTCTTCCATTCTCTTGATGATCTGGCTCCCTTTGAGGGCTGCAAATGACAATATGATAAAAGAGAGTGTGAAAATGACGAACTCTTGGATAGATACTATATGTTTCTTACCAAAATAATCCAAATGAAATTCCTGGTTTGACCAGTTGAGCATATTCCAGGAAACTTGGACTTTGGGTGCGTCGAACATGAATGAAGATGACTTGCATTCGATTTTATTCTTTGAAACTAGGCTTCCAACAGATATTTCGTTTCCGATTCTGCAAAAAACCTGCGAATATAGTGGGAATTCGATGGGGTCTATATATATGATAGCTTTAGAATCAGAGATTCTCCCATACAGCCCCACAATAGCTGGAATATGAACACTGCAATAATTCACTCCATCACCAACATGAAATAATGGACAAATGCAATAATTCGGTCCTTTGCATATCGAATTATGCAGACATTTGGGCTTGCACTGCCAACAACCTCCACCGTATGGATCTCCATATGGAAACTCGCTTTTGCATTTGCAAATACCGTTTTCCTCGATAGTATTGACGAAAGGGCATCGAGGCTCAGAATACGGATTAAAACTAATTGTTGGTTTAGGCATATGCTCTGATGCTTTCACAACACTATTAAATGAGTTTTCAACGTACTTAACCTTACGCAGAACAATCTCATTGACATTTCGATTATTTTGGGAAAAAAACTTCTTATCTGTTAAATTACATTTATCCAAATATAAATTATTCCTTATACAGTCATTTAACACAGAAATCGGATCATTTTCGCGAAAAAAGGCGGCAAACAACATATGGATAACAATCATATCATTCTGCACTTTTTTGAGCACTCAGCATTGTGTAGTTGTTATAGGCAGCCCTGTGGTCAACAAGGTGGTACTTCTTAGGTAAATAGCTGGTTTTGAAGAAAATATCTTTGGATAACACAGTTTGGATGGTGGAGGAATCATTGAAAAAACTTGAAAACCACATGCCCCAATAGCCACGCGTGAGGATAAATGGAGGTATTACATTCATATTATTGGATGCTGAATAATCAAAAAAAGCTATCTCATTTGGTTTTGATTCAATTGTACCAATTATTACTTTGTTTTGGCCTCGATGAGATTTTAGTGATATGTACCAATTATAATTCACTATTAATCCATTATTAACTATGCATATATATGAATTGCTGTTTACAAACGCTCCAAACCTGAACAAATCATCTATGTATATGTTTCCACTCAAATCACAATGCTTTGACTCAACACATAATACTCCATGGGCGCATATTTCTTTATTTTTCCTTGTTCTCTCATAATGCTTTTTCGCAATCACCACAATAATTGTTGATTCTAAGCATGTTTTCCTCAAGCTATCAATTGATTCTTTCGTTAAACTGTTCTTATTATCATAATATGTCACAAAAACATCGCTTTTTTCTGGTATTTTTGGGAGATCATCGCATTTGGTTCTACAAAAATCATTTTTCCAAAAAAATATGGTATAATTTAATAATAGAACTAATAGCATCGATAATACATAAAAGAATACAGCGATTCGACTGTTAAATACCAGGTAACGATGTAACATTTTATGATACACCTGTTTGGTTACGAGTTCCAAAGACAGGGTGATTTTTCTATTGAACCTGGCCAATACGGATGTGTGACTGTGTATTCTAGTAATCCTTATTTGGTTTTCATGGGTACTGGATCACAGCCTGATACAGATTTTAATTTCTCAATGAAATGCTCAATGAAAGATGGAACAAATGGAACAATTGAGTTTTTATATGAGAAAATAAAAGAACATAAATATGGGAAAATCTTGTTTTCGGTAAACGGGTTGGTTGGATGCACAATCACCATTGTTTCGGCAGTCTCCTTCCCACTTGCTAAACCCGTTGAAGGTGAATGCAAGATTCAGTTCCCCAAGTGCTTGGCCATCGGCCATCGCGGTATGGGGGCAAATCAAGTAAGTAGTGAATACATGGAGAACTCGATGCCTGGATTCTTCGGAGCGTTTATTGCGAAAGCTGACTGCGTTGAATTCGATGTACAGCTTTCAGCTGAAGGTACCCCTGTTATATATCATGATTTCTTCATTCTAAGGGATGAGAAATACCCCAATATCGAACCAGTGAAAGTCAAGAAAAATGGAAAGTTCGCATATTCCGTTAGCCAACTATCCAATACTCAGTTTATGAGCAGCAGCTTGGAACTGAAATGGAAAGCTTTAAGGCCAGACTTCAATGAACTAATGGATCATCTTCCAAAATCCCTAATGTTTGACATCGAAATTAAGTATCCATTCTCTAATCGATTTGATGGGAAAGTCCCTTATCCTGAGCGTAATGCATTCCTTCAGGCAACATTCGATGATATGGTAATCCATATGGGCGAAAGACCATGTTTCTTCTCTGCATTCGATCCTCTAATTGTTGCCATGCTCTGCACAAAACAAAGACGCTGGCCTGTACTGCAGCTTATCACTGTTGAAAAGAATGAAACAATAGATCAATTCCCCATCAAAGTCCGAGCTCTTATCCCACTGCACAAGAAACTCGGAGTCATTGGTTTTGTTGCAGATTCCGAAAAGCTTTTGAAGTTCCCCGACCTGATTCACGATCTTCAAAATGAGGGCTTCATTGTCGCCACATATGGAAAGCCAAATAACACTGAAGATGGAATCAAACAGCAAATCAATTTGGGAATTGGTGCGATTTGCGCAGATTTGGTTCCTCAATTAAGAAAAGTCATTGATGAAATCCAATAAATGGTTTTCAAATGCAGTTTAATTAAAAAGATGAAAATTATGGCCAATAAATTGGGGCCTTCCTATCGGAACGAAGTGAATTTGAGTCAAGCTCGTCATCAACTTGACCTTGAACAGGAGCGGGCTCATCGGCTATCTCTTCCTCTGCATCTTGTACCACAATAACCTCTTCATCATCAATATACTCGTAACGATACTCATTCTGACATACTAATAGGGTCCCGTCTTCTATTTCTTCGTATTCATAATCGAGTCGCTGAGAAATTGATGCTATTACAAACAACAAAAACATTAAAACTGATTTCTAACAATTTTTCTTTTGAAAAAGTCAGTTTGTCATTATATAAAATAGAAACCTCATACATTAATAACCGAAAAATACAATTGAAATTACAGTAACCGCGTCCTACAGATGACACTCCCACAGTTACACCCTATTGGCCTTAACCTGTCTTTCCTCATGTCGTAGTTATAGTTAAATCCAAGTTCTTCATTTGGGAACAAATTTCTAGCAGCGAAAAAAGCTACTCTGTGGAAGAGAGGTGAGTTGATAGTACCGATAGATATCTGCACCAGGTTAGGCTCGCATGAGTGATTAATGAACTTAGAGACGTTGCCCTTTCTTTTTGGATCGACTGTGAACATTACACTGTCGTCCACTCCGTAGGCATCTAAGTCGAACAAGTATGATTCGCCTGAGAGATCATACTGTTTTCCGATTGATTCTGCCAGCTGCGGGTCAGTTATCACTTCGCCCAAGTACTCGCATATGAATGAGCCTTTTTGCACGAAATCGAGTGTTTTCACGCCCCATCCACTCTTTGTCAATGAATGATAGATGCACAAGTGAACTTTTGAGCGCTGCTGAAGCACTCTGTTCATGCACAGCTCTGGGCTACATCGGCATGATGGGTTGCATTCCATAACTAATGGTTTATGCGTTGCCAAGTCGGCAATGTTAATCCTTCCATCGGGTTTGTAATGCATTGTGTGTTTGCCATCTGGAAACTCCATTTGATGGCATGTATTGCAGTCTTCGCAATCACACCCTATGTACCGTATTGGAAGCTCTGGGGGGATCTCAAGATCAGATATCCACTCCATATCAGCAGGCCATTGATCATCAATATCATTCAAACATGGAACTTTTGTTAATCCTCGGGATGGATTAACTCCAGATGATAAATCATGGCTATATCTCAGTTTTATTTCCATATCTTCAGGGATTTCGGACAAAAATGCTTCCTCAATAAATGATTCAGTTTCTTCTTGCATTTCTAAAAATGGATTACCTTCCAAAAACCAATTAAAAGTCGTGGGAATGGTCTCTTTGACTGTTATCGAATTGAAATGAGAAAAAAAGTCAATATATGGGGCATGAACATCTTCATTCGCTGATGAAACAATAGCTTTCATTAATAATGCAAATTTCTTATCCGGATTCAAGTCATAGTTCCTAACAAGAAAATCTATTGATAAGCCTGAAAGTAAAGAAATTGCGGAAATTAAATAAATATGATCTTCACTTGGGCATAAATACAAACAAGAAAGAAGATTTTTGATTGCTTCGTTGGGTTCTAACTCGCAATTTGCAGATGATTGCATCCGAAGTCTATTAAAATATGGAGATACTAAATAACGCTTTAAAAAGATTTGAATTTCCTTATTTAAATGTGAAATGCACTTAAAAAACACATTCAACAACCTGCATTTCTCAAAAGATGGTGGTACTGCTATTGTAATATATGGAAATCCTTGTGACATAGTGCTATATGAATAAAAATGCTTTTTAATTAAAAGCGGAATCCACCTGAGATTCCAACTGATGCACCCTTGCTTGAGCTATATCCACCTGTAACACCTATTTCTCCACTGCTAAACTTTCTGCCATAGGTACCTGAGATGGAATAGTCATTGGGTGATGGAAACCAAAATTGGACTGGCCTTTGTTTTCCTCCGAATCTTGGAATGGGTCTTGGGAATGGTCTTGGTTTTTGAATTAAACGAGGGTCAATGAGATTTTCTTCTTCTCCATTTCTTGACCAATCACCTGAAACTGAGAACTTGTGCTTGCCATCACCTGAGGTATAACCATAACCACCTGAAACTGATGAACGACCATCTTTGTATGATCCACTAGCACCCCATGAGTGACCACCTTGTTCACCGGAGTAACCAACTTGGAAATCTCGACCATTATCTTCTAGTTCAATTTGCATTGGGAGTTCTATTGGGGTTGGGCGCTCATCTGGGCGTTCTATTGGGATACTTGGGGCTTTTGAAAATTGAGCATTTCTTGACCAATCACCTGAAACTGAGAACTTGTGCTTGCCATCACCTGAGGTATAACCATAACCACCTGAAACTGATGAACGACCATCTTTGTATGATCCACTAGCACCCCATGAGTGACCACCTTGTTCTCCTGAATAACCAACTTGGAAATCTCGACCATTATCTTCTAGTTCAATTGGGCGGCGTTCTTGCCAATAGACATCAATTGGGTATGGTCTTGGGCGGGGAATTGGACGTGGGAATGGGCGGCTTGGAAAATCATATGAATTTCTTGACCAGTCACCTGAAACTGAGAACTTGTGCTTACCATCACCTGAGCTATAACCATAACCACCTGAAACTGATGGACGACCATCTTTGTACGATCCACTAGCACCCCAAGAATGACCACCATGCTCACCGGAGTAACCAATAGAAACATCTCGTTTACCTCGCATAAGCGCACTGCGCAAAAGGATTGCAAACATGATATACAATGACAAATCTGTCGAGAAATATGTCAGATGACATTGTAATCTTTTCTAACAACTTACTTTCAATGAAATTCAATGAAAACTGGCTGGCGAATTGATTTGAATTATCTATCAAGTCAGAAAAACGTAAAAAAATTACGATAAATTTATATCCAATTGATAATAAAATATTCTCTACTCCTCAATAAAACCAAACGACATCATAAATATATCAAAAAATGAGATTTTTTTGTTATCGTTAGCTTTGGTAAGTAGAACAGCATTATAGCAAGCATTTTGGGTAACTAAACTCATTGAGAAATAATTGTTAGAAATAGCATTGTGAAGGCATCCAACAAGTGGGCAATTTGAATATATTTTTGAAGCGGGTATATCAAAATAGCAGTAGGAAAAACATGGATTCTTAGATTGCCCTTGGTATGCATTAAAAGGATCTGCCAGCTGACCAATAAAAATCGATTGTATATATGAAACTTCTTGAGGGCCATTAGAATAAATAAACCCATATGAGGTTCCATATGTGTTTTTAATGCAATTCCAATTGTTATAAATCCTTTTTCCAACATCATTATATAATATTCCAGCTCCAGAAATGGGAGAATCTGTTTTACATAATGTTACGTATGAAGAGCTAGCAAATACAGATGGACAATCGTAATAGCCACCAGCCCAATAGTACGAGTAAGAAAATGAGTTATTGACATTATTGGAATAAGAATAGGTCCCACCGAACCCAAATACTGCTCTCGCTGCACGGCAATTTGTGCAAGATAGCATAGATATGTTATAATTCGTGCAAGTATAAACTCCGCCGCTAAACATTTCGGATGCAGAATTATTAACCATACAATTGGACTTAAAACTGCCATAATTCCCATAAACAGAAATTGTTCCCATATAAGACGTGCATTGAACAAAGTCATTATAATGAATTTGAGCTTTGCACTGATTATGAGAAATATATAGTCCGGCAACTCCACTTGAGTTCGTTATGTGCATAAAAAGGCTCCTTAAAACGGTGAATTCGTTTCCTGAAACATATATTTGCGTTTCAGTAAACAGAGATAAACATATTGCTAAAAACATGGTTATCATAAAATGTTACAACTTTAAACGAGATGGTTCCGGAAACAAAAACAAAAGATTCTGATTGAAACAACATATGGATCTAATGCTGAATTATTATATTGATTAACCAAATGAATAGCTATTGAAATTAGCGTAATTGGTCTTTTTAGCCACATGAAAAAATGAATAGCAAGCACCTTATTATAAGTGTGATAAGAACAAGAGATATGAATTTTTCAAACCATTCGCATTGAACATAATTGATTTCAGACCAAAAAGCGTACAATGGACTAACTAGATGAATATTTTCCGGAAGCAGAACTTGGGAGAATCTTTTTGTGATCATTCATGAGCCAGAAGAAACAAATCATCAAATTTTGTTTTATCCATTATAAGGTTCATTTATTCTTCTTATCCGATATTGTGATAAACAAATATCCCTCTTCAAAGAGCAAAATTTGATTTTTTTTACAAAATTTGAGAAACTGGATTCTCGTTGAATTGAATTATCTCCTCAAAAATATTAATATGTGCTTCATAAATACACCAGAAACAACTCTCTTATCTGGAAAATGCGATAGGGGCAGAAAATATTCCACAAAGCTAAATGAATGTTTATGTGTCATCATTTTATTCATATTTTCAGTGGAACTTTTTAATATTCAATATGATAAAAATGTTCTTTTAAATCAAAAATGCATAATTAAAATCTTTATTTTGGGGTGTATAAATGAAAAAGAAAGCCAAGGAAGGTCATATTATCAAGAAGACATCAAAATCTCTGATTGTTTCTTTTTAAGATTTGTTGAATACTCTGGAAATGGAGGTATAATATGTGTTTCTGGTGAGTCTTTCTCAATGAATGTATCTTTTACATTATTTTTCAATTGTTTGTGTTCCCTGGATGGAGGAGCAATATGGTTCTCATCAACAAATTCAGATATAAAAATGTCATGTGCCAATAGATGTTCATCAAGTAGGGGTATGTTTGCCTATTTTAATTCATCCAAAAATAATTCAATTGAGTATCTCTCAGTGTCATTATGTTCCTACTCATCATCAGGAAGATATCCAATATGGATAGAACTCGGCAATCAAAAGACCACAAATACAAATAGTTCAATGAACAAAGCTTATCGTGGTTCAGGTTTCCTCTTCAAATCTCCTTCTTCGTTTTCATGTTCCCATTGTTCCTTCTCAAACAATATTGTATCTAATAGTGTATGTATCAATTTTCAAAAACATACTGGAACAATGTTGTTCATTAATATAATTAATAATAATAGCCCATATGAATATGGAATCATCCATTTCAGTTCTGTTTCAACCAAAATGCATTATTGTATTTTTGTTGATAATCAAAACACTCTATTCAGTGTATATTATGGAACTAATCAAATATCTCATTCGTTTATATCCCATTCAGGAAAATTCTCTATTTCAACTCCAATATCAACAACAAACAATAATTCTTTCACAAAAAGTGAGACATATCAAATACATTTTTTTAGTCCAATTTATTGTTATGAAGGAATTCCTATTGTTGAACACACAATGGCAATAATAACTATGCAACCATTTTCTATATGTTATGCCCTTGCAATCATATTAGCACCATTGTGATTACAAATATTTGCTTGCCAAAAAATAATATAAACATTCCACTTTCCTTGTACTAATTACCCTTAATGGATCTTCACATATTTGCACAATTCAAGGGAATAAAGTATGAATCTAAATGAAATAAGTCTGTTAATATTTTCATCCAGTGGATAGCACAAATGATGAATCGAAATTTGATGTTTTCATTCAATACAAAGTCAGGTCAAGTTTTCAATAACCCCAAATGGTTTGAATCTGTGTTTGATCTTATAAGTGATCATAATAAAAGCAAAATACAAATGATTCTGCTTGTTTTCAATGATAAAAACAGGAACAAACATGAAAATGAATAAAAACATTTTTGAGGCAATAGTAGTGAACATTTTTAAAAAGCTTAATTTCATTAAAAAGTTAAGGAAGATAATGAATATGATGGAGAGATCGAAATTTAATAAAATTCAGGAGAAATACAAACTTAATATCATCTTTGGATCTTTTGGAAATATTATATGGCAGTATACTTGATAGATTCAATGGTATTTTTCCATTTCCATCTTTTGCTTTTTAGCTTTATGATTAACAAGATTTTCCACAACATTAAGACGGCAATAGTTAGAGGCATTTGAAGAGGAGTTCAATTAAATATGAAAACTTATCATCATTATTTTTTGAAGTTTTACTTGTTGTTTGACTATCTCGATGTTCAACAAATCTCAGATTTTAAGATGATGAAGGATAATAATAAGGTGTTTCTTCATATTGGTATTTCGAAATGATTTCTGCTTTTTAGTTAACGAGATATTCAATAATATTTAATTGACCAATTCCAGCAGTTAAATATGGAAGAGTATGAAAAAATTTGATCTCAACACAAGTAGTTAAAACTATTATATCAACATTGATATAATGCAGAGATTCCATAAAATTTTGACGAAAATATCTTGATTCATCATGGAGAAAAGAAATTTTATCTAGGATATGATTTAATACTAATTGAAATGGTCCTTTAGTACCATATAAACAACAACAAGTTCAAACATATTGAAATCTCACAACATCAATACTTTGTAACAATTCAGAGAATCAAAACGGCCTCTATAAGATAAGATATCGGAATATTTTGGACTCATTAACCATTCAAATGGAGTCCGTTCACACTCTTTCTTATTAGGATACTTTAATATCATTTATTTGATTTAAACAAAATTTTATTGAAGATTGGCGATTTCATTATGAGAGTATCAAATTCCTTTTCAAATACTCATATGATTAAGGACCAATATTGGAACAAACATAATCACATCCAATCCTATGCTTTCTATAATATCTTTCATATTGAAAACCTGTGTGACTATCAACAATTTCTTTCATGAAATAATATAACAAAGGTATTTTCTCTCATGATAGGCAAGGATTTCATTGATTTCTTCCTTTTGGGAACAATTAATTCGATTAAACCTTTGAATCAAATTTGGAGTCTTGCGAAATAATTGCTCCAACACATTTTTAGGAACATAACATTAGATAGATACAATCCTACATGGTTAAACTCAGGTGTTCAGAGAGTTGACAGTACTGATGGTTCAATGAACAATGCTTATCAGGTTTCTGGTATTGGGATCCATATACTCTCATTGAGAGTCTCTCAATCAACAAGTTATCACAAAATTTTTTTAGATCACATGTCATTCACATAGACTCTAAGACAGACTCACTATTATATGACTCAACATTGAAAAAAATATGTTGTTATGAGTTGATTATATCATATTATTGATGGTGAGATTGAATGAAGAATAATATTTTCAATTATAATAATTGTTTTTTTTCCTGACATATCAAAGGCCAATTACTTATTTTCATGATTTCAAGTGTTTTTACACTTCAAAAAATCTAAAAAACCTAGGTTCTCACTTTGAAACGCGATTTTTTTTGTGTGCAAAAACAATCCTTCTTTTCTACGTTGCATTAATCATTAATCCTAATGAGTATTCCCTTTATTAAATGCCAAAAGATGCGGGGCGATTTTCGACAGTAGAATTTTTAATAAAATTATTATGAATTTTGTTTTTTTAATCTGCTCATGTTTATGTTCAACTAAGACCATCAAGATTGATACAATGCGTGATTATAATATATCTATGGATCATATTGATAGAATAATTATTGTTTGTGATTACTTTGATACATCAATTATAGTTCATCAAACAGATGGCTTCATTATCACTATGTTTGATTATCAAAGGCATCTAATAAATAGTTATTCTGCTTATATGGGGTATTTTGTAATAGACTATGCCAAAAGTCATGGTTCAGTTGAGATTATTAAAACGTCTGATGATCTAAGATATGTTACATTCTCTAGTATAGTTTATTCATTGATTTTAAATGGAAAACATTGTCAAAATTCTCGAATCGTTTCTGTTGGATCATCTCATCATCTTTTTGTTGCATCCCCAGAACATCCAGACTATGGATCTGCAAATTTTTCTTATACAAACAATATGGATTTATGTTTATGGGTGACATCACCAAATGAACTTCGAACGACATTCTCCATTGATTCTGAAGTTGATTATGATGTAGCTCAATTGGTTTATCCTGTTACTGATGGTCCTCGTTTCATAAAAAATCCAACATATTTGCTTGATGGAGTTGACTCTGGTATATTAAATAATACCAGATCATATATTATTATTATTCAAACAGATTCATCAATAATCAAATCACATTTTTTATTCGAGTCCAAATCAATAGATGAGATTCAGACGGCAACAGGCGTGTTAATGTACAATCCTCACATTCCAAGCATGAATATTATTAGCTCATTCGGGAAAAGGGAAAATATGTTGGTAATTAACCAATTTTCTGATTGGGAGATTGATTTTAATAAGATTAACTCGATCAAATTATATATGCCGTATCCTAATACCAGTTTAATATTCCATCTCAAATATGGGTATTCAGGGAAATGCTTTACTTTTAACGAAACCTACATATTTGATTTCAAATCTCCTGCTTCATTACCAGTACTCAATTTTAACAACGGGGGAATTTGTTTAATCAACAAGTCCTCTGATTACATTGATAATTTTGTTCTATCATCTTTAGTATCATTATCTATAAATGGGAATTCTGATGTTTTGCATCAAGCTATTTCAGTGGGATCATCCCATCAGTATATTATAGCATCTCCCTTGTTTAATAGTATTCTTCATCCAAATATATCTTATGAGAATAATCAAAAGCTTGGAATATGGTTTTCATCATATGATTGCTTGAATATTACCATTGATTTAGATTGCGAAGAGATTTTTGATTATTTATGCTTATACATTCCTTCTAATGATTATAGTTCTCCAATGTGTAAGAATATTGGGTCTTTTACGGGGAAACAATTAGTGAACATTGTTTCCGAAAATACAACTACACATGTGAATGATTTCGCAGCAATGAAGTGTTTTTCATGCTTTTTTGTATGGTCCACAAACAAAGAGATATCAATGCTTAAGGTTGCTTTGTATGGAGAAGTTTTGGACACAGACAAAGACAACACAGTTTATCTTCAAGGGATTGCTGCTATGAATTCCGATTTCAAACCACCTTTTGTTGAGATAGAAGAGGCAGATATTTTTCCAGAATCAGTTTTTACATACAAAATCATCACAGCCTCAAAAATGGAACATTTCAATGAGAATATGAGTGGTATCGAGTTTTTATATATATTTTGTCCATTATTTGATACTTCTATCATTATTCATAACGAAAAAGGTTTTGATGCAACTTTTTTCGATCATAATGGTAGCATTATTGGGTTCATTAATGATGAAAACAAGTACCGTCTCTTTGATTATGGGGATAATTTTGGATATGTAATGATTAAGAATAATAATTTGGAAAGTGTTTTTCTTCATGTTTCTGTACTAATTTATTCCATGGTCAATGTAAACAATGGTTGTAAATCATTGAGAGTGGTATCAGTAGGATCAAGTAACAAAATAGTCATTGGTGTACTTGGCGGAAAGATTTTTTCTAATCCAGATTATTATTACGAAGACAATCAAAATATTTGTATATGGTTTGCTCACATTGCTCCACAAACCATTAGTATTGAGATTATTTCCGAAGAAAATCATGATTGTTTGGATCTCTTTTTAAATCGCTCAATCGATTTTGTTATTTCTCAACCATCAAATACAATATCAGGGGGTTTTTCTATCAGAGGTGAGTCACTAACGCCATTTTTTAATTGGCATACAGATGACTCTATAACCGGAGAGGGTTTCATTATTAATGGGTCTTCTCCCAATGGATCCAAAGGTTTTGTGTCATTTATTCAGAATTATCATTATTGTCCCCAATCTAGGATTGTGATTGATAATTTTAGTTTGAAAATTGAAAATAATATAGAAAAGAAAGATTTATCTAATTTCCACATTCCAATTATTATTGCGATATCATTTAGCGTGATTATCATAATTTATTTTGTGATCAAGCCGAGAAATGATACAGATAAAGATGGGAAAATCGGCAATGAATCATCATCCTTATTGCTTGACACGTTTTATCTCGAAAACATTGAGCTTATTGACAATTCAAACACTCTGTCAACTTCTTATACCAAGCCTGATCTTAGTACAATTAACCCTTATAATAACAGTCCCAATTTGATTGGCTAAAGTATGTAAATATGTAAATAAAGTAATTAGTAACATTTGTTTAGGGAATGATTCCAACTGATGTTTCTTTGATGAAACAAACTTCTCCAATGAATGGTTCAATTTCATAAATGCTTTTTTGAAAATTAGATAGTATAATCTCATGTAATCCTTTCATAGCTTCATTAATAACTTTTTCATGTATAGAAATTGCAAAATTCAAAATCGAAAGTTGATCCATAATTGCTTTTCTTAAATCATTTGCATGAGTCAAATTTGTTTCTTCATCTTTCAATGGACCTTCCAAGAACAATTTAACAAATATTATTAAACCTCCATTCACAGCCGCATTAACAATCCCATTTAAGAGCATGGTAAATGATGAAACAGCCGATTCATTATATGAATACCCAAATTGTAAACACCTCCAATAATAACTGGCTTTTTGCAGCAACTCTAGGGATTTAGAATTAGTGTCAATAATGGAGCATTCAATTGGGAACAAGATTTGTTTTGGTTTTGTCTCGATGACTTTTGCTCTCCGAGTACAACCCTGAAGAGGCATTGCAGTTTTATAATGTATAATTGACCGATGCCATTCTGCAAACTCTCCAAAGTTACCTTGCAGTTTTACCCTAAAAGGTGTTTCACTATAAAAGCTAGAAATAGAGCAATTTGGAAGAATCCTATATTTGAAAGATGGATTATATGGATGACAATTTACTTTGTCTAAGGGTTTGACATTAAATACATAAATATACATAGGGTGCTGTATTAAATCATCATCTGTTGGAGGCTTTGGAAAAACTTGTGCCTTAGGAAATTTTTCTTTTAGTTCTCGCATAACTTGATCACTAAAGAAGAATCCACCTCTCCTATAAATGAATGTTTGGTCCCTATAGTATTCAGAAAACGCATGACCATAAAATTTAACACCATAAAACCTATTAGGTATAGATCTCTCAGGGTTGCATACTAATTCAACACAATGACTCATCTTTTTCGACAATCCTGCCATGTATACATAATCATGTACAGAATTTTCAAAGAATTTTCTCATTTCTATAAGTGTGTCATATGCTCTTTCATAGAACTGAGCTTCAATGAAAAGCTCATAACTTTTTTCATAAAGGGATATTTTGCGGGTCCTTTTTTCTTGAACTGGAAATCCATGAGATTCGGCAACCAGATTTCTATCACTCCATGCGAACACATTAGCACAATCTAATAAGCATTCTGCTGCTTCAACAGAATTCCCTAGATTAACATGAAGTTCATAAAGTTTAGAATTAAACTGAGGATACAAGGAATAATCATTTGCACTTCGACATGAAGATAGAACACTCATTATTGCGGTTGATCTTTCATCTTCAAACTGAGGTTGATTAGGATATCTTGAAAGATCAAACAAAAAACTGGCTAACTGGGTAATTCTATCAAAAAACACACATATTTCTGGCAAATCCTGATTTTCTTTGAAATGCTTTTTAGATGCTGTAAACAAATCAATCAGTTCATCCATATTCTTTGGGGAGTTTAAAGAATCCATTGCATGAAGGATAGCATTCTCACATCTAGTAAAGACTTTTTTGCCAGACCATTCAATTTCGATAACTAAAAAAAACCCTTCTGCAATACTCTCCCTAGTGTTTGCATTATTTTGACTGAGATAAAAATGAAAAAGAGGTAAGAATACAGCAGGATTAAACCTGACATCGGAAGGAGCAGACTTAATTAAAGCAGGAAGTAGCGCTGCAACAGGAGAAAGATCCAACCCATAAACATTTGAATAAAGTTCTGCATCAAAGCTGTTAATGGTACTATATCCCCTAAGAAAATCGCTATAAAACTCAGAAATCATTTGAAGCATCTCGGCAAGTTGGGTATGAATAAAATCGAATTCAGGGAATCTTGATAATGATACAACAGATACAAAGGCATCACATGACATGAAAAAGATGTCAGGGGATGGATCCGATAATATTATTTTCCTCAAGTTTGATATTATGTTGGAAAATATAGCCATTTTATCTTTTTGATTAAGAATTGCTTTCTTAACCATTTTAATATCTGCAAAATAGAGTAAAGAAACAAAAAATGGATAATTATCAAAATTAGACAAAATTCTAGGGAAAAAATCGATATATATATAAAGAGAATCCGAAAAATTGCTCGATGATTTCATTAATAAAAAGAAGATAGTTACTAGTGCTGGTAGAATATCAGATTGGAAAATGGTCATGTCTTTGGTTAACTCAGATTGAAGATTTGATATCACTTTTTTTAATAAAAACTGCTGAACTTGAATATTAGAAAAGAAGTTAGTGGAAACAATATGACGATACAGCTTTATACGATGCTTCGCCGTTATATTATTATCCTGAGATACAAGATCCATAAAAGATTCAACAAGGCGCGAAGACTCCACTATACTCAATGCAGAGTCTAGAACTCCACATAACAAGGGAAAAGTCCGATAAACAAAAGATTTTGAAATGAGCAGAGCCGGATTTGAGGTTGAAAGCATGATCATTATACGTTCAAATATGTCAACAACAGTTAATTTAAAGCACTCTTCATCAATGAATGCTTTGGATTTTTTGGCCTGCGATAAAGAGCTAGTTATTATAGAAAGAACATAGTAAAGCGATCTTGAACAATCTTTCACATTCTCAATGGTATCATCATCAATCATTGAGTAGTTTTTGGGATAACTTTCAATTAAATATTTCAACATTAGAGGGTAAAGTTCAGAAAGAAATGGTTTCGAGGTATCAAAGCCATTAATAAACTCGTCAAAATAAAATTTAGAAATCTCTCCTCTATCAGTATCTATAAACTTGACATATCTAATAAATGCATGGAATGAAGCTCGAGCCATATCATCATTTGATGATAGCATTAATCCAAAGAGCTTAATAAGAAGTCTATGCTGAAAAATCCTTGATACTGTGACATTTAATGTTTCTATTTGATTAAATATAAATTCAGTTTCTTCATTGTAAGAATCTTCTGGAATACTTAATATTTGCTTTATCAAAGGAATTGATGTTTCTTTTGTTGACATCAAAAAAGAGGTAATTGTAATGCTTCCATTTGAAGGGGACTGTGATTCATCTTCGATTATTCCACACAAATCATCTAAACTAATATCAGGCTTTGAGTAGCGATAGAGAGGCAATGACAAGTTATTTTGTTCTTTAATAGTGCCATCTGCATTAGTGAGTTTAAAATATGAATATCCCATAATAACACCAGATTTTTTAGACTTTTTCGGATTATCAATAAGGCATACAAAATAAAGAGATGATATGTCAGTGTGAGAATTTAAATCGATTTCACAATATTCATCCATATCATATTCATTTCTTCCTTTTTGAGTTATAGATACATATTCGTTGGAATCGTATGTGTTTAAGAAACTAGACACAAATTTTTTGGATTTAATGTCTATTAACTTGATCAATACCCTAGATTTTTTTTGTTTAAACTTATTATTCAGATGTAAAACTCGAATGAAGTATGAATTACACTCATATCCGGGCCCCATATTATTAAGGTGTTTCAATAATGGTGCTTTTTCATTTTTTGTATTTATAGGACCAATTAATTCTTGGCATTCTATGCTGATCATTGAATTTGAAAAAGAATCAACATGTCTCAATTTCTCATAGCTATGAAATATGATACTTTGATAAATCAATGGATCATAATCACCAGAAATAGGACAAAATATGCTTAATTCAAAACTAATTTCACTTCCGGGTCTAATAAGGTGAACATCTGTGGATATCATCTCAGCAGTTGAGCCTAAATAATAGGATAGAGATGAAGATTGAAGAAGATCAAAAGAGAAAAGATGTATCACAAGGCAAATGTCTTTGATCCACGTATTTTCAATATTGGAAAAACAAAATGTCTGGAACATTAAAGAATTTGATAGTTGAACATAATCACAAGGTGATGAAATACATTCTCCTTTCGATAGAGAGTATAATCTTGGACATAATCTAAGATCAATATTCGAAGTTAAACGAAACTTGCATGTCAATGAAATTGTTGAAGGAAACACACTAGAAATTGGTGGTTTTATATCTAATGATGCAGGGAGAAGAAAAGAAAAAGATAGATCATGAGCCCTCATTATTGATCCGTCTTTTGTTCGGGAAACAGATGGTATTCCTAATAGGAGGCGAATTTCATCAATATACCGAGCTAAATTAGGATAATTTATAGACTTTCCAGATATATTGTCAAGAAGAATTTTAAGAACTTTCAGTAATTTAGAATCTTTTGGGTGAAATGGTCGAAGGGGCAATAATACTTTGGAAAAAATGTGAGATAAAAGTGTTTTTGTCTCAAATATCAATAACTGATAACTGTTATTTTCATCAATAATCTGTAGATAAGTTATAGGACATATTCCCAAACATGATGTTGTGAGACATTTTGCCCTTACCCAATCATTATTTCTCGAAAATATCTGCAGAATATCACCTCTTATAATACGCAAATGATTATCGACCTTTGAATCATAAGGATACATAGCAATGGCTCTTTTCTCATACTTTATCCATTCTTCCATAATGTAATCCAATCACCTTTTAGACCTGTAATAGAAAGTAACTTTGTTAATATTCCAAATTAATGTTTTTCGTGGTGCCGCTGTCTTCTAGTGGTTAGGATGCAACTTTTACACAGTTGTGATGCTGGTTCGATTCCGGCCAGTGGCAAAATTTTTTATTTTTAGAAGATTCATTTTTATTCATGAATACCTTTTTATCGAATTGATCTCATGAATCTTTTCACAAATGTATTTTTTTTCATCATGGAGTAATGGTTGAATAATATTGATTTTATATTAGGACTATTTTCGAAAATATTGAGAAGATGGACAAATAGCGCTGTTTCAGTATCATGAGTTATATTTGATTTTGAAGAAAACTGATCTCTTTGTATTAGAAAGTCCGAAATTGTTTTGGCAAATATTGGGTTTAGAATTTTCCATTTGTTTTCGTCATCCATCATACGTAATAAAGCTTGAGATACTGCCTCATCCCTATATCCATTATTATCAAATGGAAAATCAATAAGAACATCTTCAATCTCTTCTTCAATCATTTCAGCACCTAATGAGCACAGTTGAAGAATGGCTGTTCCCAGAGCAGCTCTCCATTTTTCATTGTTTGTCATCTCCTCTTTCCAATATATTATTAGTTGGGCTATAAACATATTAATATCAATTAAATCATGGCTCACATTCATCAATAAGATCATTAGTGTATCAATGATTCTAGAGTCAATATCGCTTCCATTGGGAGTTAGCAAACTATGTAATTGATTGAATACTATCTTTGCATAAGAACAAAATGCAGGAATCTTACATAATCTGCACACTGCATCAAGGCAGGGAGAAATCTCAGCAATATCGCTTTCATTTGTTACATTAATAACATAATTTATGATTTCATCAATTTTAAAATTGTTATCAATCGAATAAGTCAACAGAAAGTCCAAAATAAAAGATTCAGAATCAAATACATACCCGTTCGCAAATATAGGATGAGACTTTTTCATCAACAAATCAAACAAAAAGGAAAAAGGTTCATATATATGTGCTGTTCTCATAAATAATACTATTGTTGATAAATAAATATGGAAGTATTCGGTATTGTCGCATTTCATGATAATATCAATAAAAATTTCAATAAATCTATGAACATAATCATTGTGATCAGCAAGTGACAAAAATGACCGGGCGATTCTATTACCTGAAACTACATTCATATCCAATTCAGATTTCAGATAATAACAAACAATCTCGAATAGATCATTATAAAGCACATTGAAATGCAATGATAAAACAATATCTGCATACATACACATGAATCTGGATTCTATAGAGTTAATGTTGGAAGTATTACACTGACTACTTAGGAGGAAAGGGATATCATGTAATTTTGGTTTGATATGTTCACCAAATGCGTAGGAAATATTCCTTATTAGTTTTATAGTACCTCTTATATCCCTAATTTTTTGAGATTTCACCAATTTATATGCAATGGGGATAATATCATCAACAATAGTAAGGATTAGCTGTGAATCATATTCACATACATATGATAATAGTTTGAAAAAATAATCATTGTAATAATCCGAAATCTCTTTTCGAATATAAATATATGCGAAATCAAATGTCAAGGAAGAGATTGTGTCATCAATACATTCTTGTTTTAGAATCTCTTTATATAAGTAAAAGAAGACAGATAATGATGAACAATGTAAATCTGGAAATATATTAATCAGAGATATTAAAAGCTTCTCCCTCTCTACATCATATCTATCAATGAATCTCAATAATAATTCATCATATTGCTTCTGCTCATCAGAAAATTCTATACAAAGAATTCTAAACACAGAATCATAGAAAACATCTGGGAAATCAAAAGCAAAAGATGACGATACAATGATTTCAATGATTCTCAGTCCATACAAGGAAAAAATTACATTATTTGACATCATGAATTGATAAGGAATTTCGAAAAATGGCAGAGGGAAAATGGTTTTCTCTGAATCACCATTCTGATTAAATTGGGTTTTGGTATTGAACATTGTTTGGTATATATAACTTAAATCATCAATAAATTCGATTATTTGTTCATCATTAAGAGAATCTAAATATGATATAACCCTTCTAAATGATTGCCAAAAGTAATCAACTGGCATTAAACAAAACAATGGGATTAGGGAAATGATTGAATGAATTGACAATGAATCACCAATCATTCTCTCAATGCATTTTGCTTTGTATTCTCTTAAAAATGGATCATTAGAAAACATTAATGTCATATCCGTAATGATTGGAACAAGATCATCAAGTTGATTTTTCGATATTTCAAGAATTGAAACCCAAAGTTTCTCACAAGTTTGCTCATCCAGATGAGAATGAACATTTGTTTTCATCCTTACAAAATGTGTTAACAATGTTGATTTTACAGGCAAATCTGCATATTCTATCAAATCCAAAACATATGAAACCAGGTTTTCAGCTGGAATATTGGGCAGATTTCTATTTTCATTCCAAATGCTCGCAAAAAGTCTGGAAACATGGATTGTTGCAGGAAATTTCATAATTTCTGCTAACAAAAACTCTGCATTGCAATTAGATTTCGAAAATAGCGCCAAAATAATATCAGAAACATATCTACTTGCATTTGAAGAGTTAATGCTAAACAAAATCTTAATGAGATTCTTAAACAATGAGTTTTCTTCATCCTTAGTCATATTTTTCAACAAAAATACACTGTTTTCATTTATGATATGGCTAAGCCCAAATCCAAATTCTTTAGGCAACTTTTCAACCATTTTAACTAAAGAAATCACATTATCATCCAAATCTTGAACAGAAATAGCAGGAATTGTTTCTAAATCAGCATCTTTTTCTATCAACTCACCAATTCGCAAAATCTCTTTCTCCATATGAGTGACCACTTATTTATAAGGTCTCATTATTCTCAAGATTGATATATTTAGATTGGATAAAACAATAAAAATCTTGATTACATGGGTTTAATGATTTTCCCCCTTATATTTTCACAAATCCTTTCTAGATACCCGTCATTTTTAAGGTCTACAAACAGTTTTGTTGGATTTTATACTACTTCTATCACAATTGTTCTTGCATCTGATGTGAATATCAAGAATTCAATGTTTTTGTTGATAACAGGATCTTCAGTTCTCCAATCAAGTCAAGAATTGAATATTTCGATTACATATTCTACTTTTTTTAATTGTTCATCAACAGATTCTATAATTAAGCTTCATGCAACAAAGAACCTTTGTTTTCGCTATTGCTGTGTATGTGATTGCTCTTCTCTAAAGTCTAATTTTATAGAAAAAAGCGGGATAGATGGATATACCGACACACTATTCTTGAATAATTTTTATCATTCTTCTAGGGGGTATATCGGAACTGATTTGATCCTGTTAATTCATGGATATATGCACATCAGCAATATTAACATCAGCAAGTGCTCAACTAATGGTGTTACCTGTTTCAATTTGGACAATTTTCAAGATTCTAGTTTTTTGAATTATGTAACAATAACACACAGCATGTCAAGTTCCATTTTCATGGAATTCGACTCAAAAATAATCATTGATTCGATGAATTTTTGTCATTGTTCATCAAGTGGATCTAGTGAATCAATTGCCCATTTTATTTTTACTGCTGAATCACTAATTAGAAACTGTGTTTTTCAAAACATATCAGGGTCGATTAAGCTTATTAAGGCTAATTCTCTGCAAGTTATTCAGTGTTACTCTGATTTATTAGAGTCTTCTATTGGTGTTAGTGGTTTCACAGCATCAACCACTATTGAGACATTGGATATTATGCACTATGATCACTGGCTATGCGCAGTTGATAATACCTATTATCCACGCCCCACCCCATTTCAGACACTTCCCACTCCTTGTGGTTATACAAAATTTAATCCTCGGAAAAACTTATTTATCAAAGTTGTATCATTACCATTTTTAGTATGTTATAATAATTAAACTGTTTCTAATATTAATTTGTTTGGGGTGTACTTGTGTTTGGTACATTGGTTTCTTCATATGGGATTCGGCTTGATATATATATAAACAGATCTTGTAAAGTGTTATTGCTCAGATTTTTCATTTCAATACGCAAATTTGGAGTGTTTGTGTCGACTCCAGATGGATCAGATTCAAGTATTTTGAGTATCCTCATTAAATCGCTTGGGGTTGTCATCTTTGAGATTGCTTTAGATAAGTAATCGATTTGTTGAAGAGATAAAGCCTGTGATTGCTTTCTGTTAATTTGAAGCATTGGGATATGAGGAGAATAGGAGTCTGGGGCTGTCCGCAATAGATCATCGATTTTCTGTCTCAATAAAAATATCTTTTTTGTCCATCCAATAGGATGCAAATAGTCAAGTTCTGAAGCTTTCTTCATTGTTTTTCTTTGATACTCAACAAAAATCAAACCCCTAATTGGATCATTTTTATTTCGATCAATCTGTGTCTGAAAATACATTTTTATATCATTTAACCATTCAGTGTGAGTATGATATGAGTTACTTTTAAGGTTCGAAACTATGACATCGAAAGAGAGCTGTTTAAACTGAGGAGGGTTGGTTTTTGGAATGTCTTTGATTTTGCATTTCGCAATTTCAGATAGAATTCTTCCACATGGTGTTTTCATCATGTCCTCAGTGATCTTTAAACAAGACTGTCCAAGCTCTTGGGAACTCATTACTAGATTACAAAAACCGCATAAAAACAGGTTTATTAGGTTGCAATGTTCATTCTCATTTCATTGATCAAGTCCTTAGATCTGAACAAAATCGAATATAAAAGAGAAGTTATGACAAGTGAAATCATACTTGGAGGGGCTGAGATTATCAATGTACCTAGAACAATGAATAAGATAAGGCTCTTGTATTTTCCAGTGCAAATTTTTATTCGATGAATTGAGAACCACAATAAAAAAGCAGCCTTAAAAACTGGTTCATCAGGAGAAACTATCGTGTTTGCAGAAATCTGAGAAAAATTGTCGTAAAAAAGGTAGAAAATGGTTGTACATGTAATAGCAGTAGATTTTCCGATTGAAAATAACAAATAAAGGAATGAAAACACCATAAAAAAAGGAATTATCAAATCTGTTAGACTATTTCGGAATACACACAAAAAAATCGATAAAACATATGGATACTCTGCAAAAACTGTGGATAGGCGAAGGATTTGATCATAATGATCGGCATTTAGTCTCCATACACCCCTTTGGAATACAATTGAACAAACCCCTACCATGATATAAACGATAAAAAAACCTCGAAATGGTGTTTTTGACCATTTATGAATTTTCAGAATCATCCAACTTTTTAATAAAATAGCCGCCATTTTTTCTGTCAAATTGTTCTTTGAAATCGACGGTTGCCATCAGAAAATCATCGTCTGATATAGAAAAATTTGAGAACTATTGTATATTTAACAATCATCTGTTCATGAAATGGATTGAATGCTTAACTCCTAATTATTATTGAAAGATCGTTTCGATCTCTTAAAAATTCTCTAAATAATTGAATACAGTGTAAATCAAAGAATTTCAAATCATTAAATGCAATCAGGATCTATTGTACGGGAATATTTATCGAACGATATTGCCAGAAAATGCCCTAATTTGCCTAGTTTTCTTCAAGATCACTTAGTTGAAATGACGGACAAGTATTTTCGGAGAGAAATTTCATATGAACAATTAATGAGTGAATATGAGAAATACTCTGCTGATACATCAACTCCTGAGACAATAAGAAGGGTTTTAAGTATTGATAGCATTCCTATTCGACCTTCTTTCAATCCATTTCCTAAGGAATGTGTTGCTGGTCGCAGGAATAGGAGTATTCCATGGACTGAAGCAGAAGATGCTAGGCTAATCGCCGCTATTTTTTCCATGGGAGCGAAGGATTGGCGTAGAATTGCGGAATTTGTTGGAAATGGAAGGTCTTCATCACAGTGTAACCAGAGATGGTGCAGGGCTTTGGACCCATCCATTCTTCACAACCCATGGACCCAAGATGAGGACACAAAATTACTTAATGCGGTGAATATAATAGGGAATAAAAGTTGGTGTCAGATAGCAAAAGTAATTAAAGGAAGAACTGATCTTCAATGTCGATACAGGTTCCATCAATTAACTAGATACCGGAAAGCAACAGAGTCAGACCCACCAGATGACCCGCCAGATGATACTCCCCCCGAAGAGTTTGCAGATTGCAAACCAAATACAACAGTTTCTCCATTTATTAACAATATTGCTATTAATGTCCCCAGCAAACCTAATAATAATCCAACAATCGAGATGCCTTACTTTCTAGAATCCAGTTTTCTTCCAAGAAACGACAACAATGGCGATTACCTTCACAGACTAACACCCACAATCCTCAAAAGAAAATAATTTGTTTTATCCTTGCTAAAAACCAAAAAATCACTCATTATATTTCTCTCAAATTTCTGATGAGATAATTAAACCTTCCTATTCAAATTATAATTTTATTTTTTGATGGGTTTTTGATCACAATCGAGTCAGGAAACCCTTTTTTTACAAGGGAAAACTGGCAATTTTTCATCAAGTTTAATGGAACAAAACATTCTCTACAGACACCAATGCCCAATTTGCTATACTTATTTTTATAAAATGCGTAGATTTCCTTGTTGCCGACAATTCATATGTTCTGAATGTGTGAAAAAACTCAACAAAAAAGAATGCCCTTTCTGTAGAAATCCAAATTTTAAACCCGAAGAAGAATTAATTATTCCCTTTTCGGATGCCGAAGAAAATATTCCAGACATTCAAGAAATTTTGGAAGAGTATGCAATTAAGATCGAAGACTACACCAATATTGCTTCTAAAGGGAATATATATGAATTGTATGACAATAGTCCTTAATAGAATGAAAACTCATACTAAAATCTAGATTTGCCCATCGTTTTATGATTTTACCGATAGGTTTCACATCATGGTTTGTGGTTTGGCGACCATCAAGAATCCTTTCTTATCTGGAATCATCATCGCTACAGGGGGGATGAACTTCGGTCTTGGAATGGGCTTTTGTTCGCCCACTCTTTCTGCAATCACGAAAGAGTTCAGTTTATCGCCAAAAGAGTCCAGCTTTTTCAATTTCTGTGGATTTCTTGCTGCTATTGTGGGTTCAATTGCTATTACATTTTTTGTTAAAAAGTTCGGCAAGAAGCTAAGCTCATTTGGATCATCATTGTTTGCGCTTGCATCATGGATTTCTTTGGGCTTAGCTCAGAACAAGGAAGTATTGTTTATTGCTCGTCTTTGTGTTGGTCTTACTATTGGAATATTTTCAATGGTTAGCCCAGTATTCATAGTTGAAGTTGCCCCACCCAACAAAAAGGGCCAGTTTGGATTTATGAATCAAATAGGATGCTCTTTAGGCTATCTATATTTGACAATTTGTGGCTGTTTCTTTACTTGGAGACAAATTTCGTTTTTATGCGGGCTTCCTGTTTTAATCCAAGCTCTTTTTGTTCTCGGAATCCCAGAACCAATATCTTCTGTATTGAAGGCTTCTTTCAGTCAATTATTTAAATTCCCCAAACAGCTCGCAATTGCTTTTGGATTAATGTTCTTCCTTCAATTCAGTGGAATTAATGCTGTTATCTCTAACCTTGAGACCATCATTGTTACTGCCAATCTAACTGTATCCACATTTGTTGTTGCGCTTTTGGCCAATATTTCTCAGATGATTGCAACCATTCTTGCCTCGATTGTAATAGACAAATATGGGCATCGCTTTTGTTGGTCTCTTTCATCTATAGGCCAGCTAATCGCATTCATAATGATTGGATTGCACCAACTTCTCAAACTGGATAGCTCTATATTTATTACTGGCTTGTTTTTAGAACAGTTAGCTTTTGGAGTTGGTACCGGTCCCATACCATTTACTAAAGCAGCAGAGATCTTTAAAGTCGAAGTTCGATCATCAGCAATGGCTCTAATAACTTCAATTCAATGGGCTTTAGCATCAATTGTTGTTTTCATCTGGCCAGTGATGAAAGAATATTTAAAGCTTGGCTGGTCTTTTATGTCATTTGGTGGGATTGCACTATTCTCATTAATTTTTGGAATTTATGTATTGGACCCAGTCCAAGATGTTGATGATGAATCTTCAGATAATGAAGAAACTGAAAATATCAGTAGAAGGCTATCTCATGCAAGAGACTTACCAGAGTTATAAACCAATAGAGTAATAACATTTTTTAATCAAAATCATCCTGATCATAATCATCATCATGATCAGACCTTAACAAACATACATTTCCATCATTGATATAAGCATTATCAGGGATCTGATCAAGAAATCGATTAGGATCATGGTATATTAGTGGATCACCATACCATGAGTTAAAAAAAACCAGTTCTGAAATCTTTTTTCGATCAAAGTACCCTTGTTGACAAATTGGATACTTTTTAAAGTTTGATGGGACATCTTTTCTATGAATTGGGAATCCGCAAAAATACGGAGAATCAATTTTGTGAATATTAATAACTAAATAGTTTATAAGATACCAAGCAAAGTAATCTATTTCATTGTATGGCCCATCCAGATATTCATTCAAAGCATTCTTGAGATTCACATATATATCCAAAGCAGCTTTCCTAGATAATAACCATCCACAATTTTCGAATATTAAAAACATTCTTGGATTAACCCAGTTAATATGCCCAAAGAAATAGGGTTTTATTATGGGATCTGAAGGAGTAAAACAAGAAAACAGCGACCCAAGCCTAGGATAGTGAATATAGGTGGTATCAGAGATAATTAATAACCATGAAAGATCAGATTGAAGGAAAGAACTTATTGAACTTATTATCTGTTCAGCATCCCTACTTTTTGGATTAGTATGATTCGAATTAAACTTCACCAAATCTATCACTACATTAGAAAATCTTTTCTTAGTTTCAGCAACCCAAGATCGATATCCAGCTTTAATATTTTCAGGATTTTCTGATTCTTTAATGGAAATAAAGAGAGATAAATATGGAATACCAATTTTTGATAACATACATCTCATTCTTGGTTTTGAAAATAAATATATTGATAAAAACAAAAAAAATAGAATGAAGAATGCTGAAAAGGTAATTAATTTCTTCCTTGACATATAAATTGAGAAAATTATTTACATTATTTACAATTTAGGGGGTTATTCGACTAATTTTTGTGTCTTATTTATGAAATGGATTCTTTTAAATCAAAATTTTCACAAATAAAATTGCACTCATAGCAATTCGCTATGAATAAGTGTAGTATCTGTTCTGAATCGCTTGACAGCGGTTCGCTTGGTATGCGCCAGGCGTCCTCGTCAATCGAATTTATTACTTCATCTCATATGCTCGACATATGGGGTGGAAGTTGTTCTCTATCTTCACTACCTTAGAGATACGACTTCAAAACTTTAATAACTTTTTCTTTTTTAAACAAGCACTGTAGCTCCATTATCTCAAAATCATATTTGAGCATAAAACCACAAAGAAAGATGTCCAATATAGAATCGGTATTTCAGAGTTTTTTCGAGAAATTTTTCCATGATATTGATAATATGGTTGAAGAAGATGAAAGACTACAAGCAACATTTGGTCTATATCCAATCAAATCTGTAGATTTATTTATTTCCAACAAATGTCGATATTTTCCAAATAAAAATGCCGGAAACTGGACTCCTTATGTTCAATCATTATTCAAAATGGCAGAAAAGAAGATCTCATTTATTGAATCTGGTTTTACAAGGAATCACAGTATATGTCTCATTTTGTATTACCGAATAATCCAAAAGGTTATTCTTTTAACAGAAAATCCATCAAGTATTGAAAAATCATGTATAGTTGATATAATTCATCAAAGCTATTCATTGTTTTCTCACCAAAGTCTCTCGGATTCCGTGATTTGTTCCTGTAAAGAGCTACTTGCAGTCATAGGATTCCGATTTCCATTTTCATTTGATACAGTTCTTTCATCAATTCATAGAACTATTACTACCAATCCCCAAAAAGAGAGATTTGAGCCTCAGTTTTTAACCTTTTTAGCTCTTTCTACACACAAAGAAACTTTTCCCCGTGCTATTACCTTATTATCATCGGTTTTCCCCCTATTTTCTAAGTGCTTTGTTGTTGAATACTCGAACTTTCTCTTTGAGTTTATTCAAATGCATATTATACAGGGATCGTGTAGTGTCTTTGGTACGGAACCAGAAAATGGTGTCTCGCCTAACATTGTTCTAATTGAGCTTCTTCGGTTTACTGATCAAAGCAATTTTGCTCTTTGGCCTATTGTTTTTATTACTAATATTTTAACAAAATCCCGTGATCAAATATTGTTTCTCGATGCAGGGCTGAAAAAAATTGAGCAAAGGCTTGAGAAAGATTATGATTTTACTGATAAGTCTTTTATTTTTGCAGCGAAATCTGTTTTGCTTGGTTTTCTACTGGTTTCACAATCCCCAACACCCGAGAATATTCTATTAATGAGGAGGTATTATATTTCAATGAAAGATATATTTAATTACGCCGTTGATAATATGCAGGTTGGACCTAATGATATATCCAATTTGTTATTTGTTTATTTCCCACTATCATCATTATTCATCCAACCAGAAGATTTTTCTTCAATGTTGCAAAGAATAACTATTGAAACAAGCACATTATACGATATTTTTCTTTCAGATATTATACATATAATCATGAATGAAAAAACTGAGTTGTTTTCCAAGATAAAAACTCCTCTTTCCATTCTTTTAGCAGGTATAAACTCACAGATCAAACCTATCAATCTCTTTAGTATATTATTTAAAAGCTTTCATATCGATAACGAGAAATATTCGTTGTTTTTGCCCCAAGATCATGGAATTTTAGCTATAATCTTCCAAAATGCCATACATTTACATGATTATTTTGTAATGGAAAGCATTTTAGGATTTTTGAAAAATTCTAAATCCGACGGCATTATAGGATTTTTGGATGTTTTACTTGATATTATAAACAACCATATAATTAGAGCATACTTTGAATCTCAAATTGGATTTGCAGACATTGTTGTTACAATAATTTCTGAATCTTTGAAGATTATCATTAATAATAAGCAACATAAGATATATATTGACTTGATTAATCGCCTTGAGCAGGTTTCTGTGTATTTGATATGTACCCCAAGTACGAATCTTTTTCAAAAAGTTATTTGTATTCTAAAGAGTTTACAACATGTCTTCATTGAAATAGATCAACAATTATGTTTTCACCAGTTTATTATTGAGTATAAGAGGATTAACATTCATAATGCTTCTTTCATTAATGAAGAAGTTATTCAATCATTAAAATCAAATTCTTTTGATACAAAATGCTTTAATAATGTGAAAGAACAAATGTTTTTATATTTTGAACGACTTTCAGCTAAGTTTACTGAAAATTTGACACCAAATGAATTAATAGAATGTTTTCATTTTGATACCTATTCAAACGAGAAATGGGTCTGCTGTCTTGTATATTTGGGATTATTAATAGACCACAGAATGTCTGAATTTATAGACTTTGTTAAAAAGCTGATGAAGACAAACAGCTTTTTATCTCATAATACATCTGTATATTTGCCTTTATCATTAAATCACATTCATTCGAATAAGATTCTGAGTTCTTTATATGGTTGGTGTACTGAGATTCAATCTGGTGATCTCTTTATAATTAATGATGAAAACTCCAGATTTATAGAATACCTAATGAAATTTTTGCATTTATTGTTTTTGCAGGATAACTGGAAGTCAATAATTGGTGATAGCTATTTAATTCCAATAATTGAACAAATTGTATCATATTGTGATTTGGTTTCTCATGGTCAAATGATGTTTTCATGTGCCCAAATGATTACCAGTTTATTAAAATATAATAACCTATCATGCAGTTTCAATACCAGGATACATATATTAAATAGTTTATTTTCATGGGTTGCAATGATAGAAATATCTTCCAATCATTATGAAAGATGCTTTATATCATTATGTGATGCCATATTAATGTTTTTAAATGGTATTGATTTATCGGAATCTATACACAAATTAGAGTATTTCATATTATGCTTACGAACGAGGATGCGTATCACACCATCAGTATCACAATATATTTGCCCAGTATTATCTTCAATATTCAAGTCCAATTTTATTCTATGTAGTAATCATGCCTTAGTTACGAGTTTGTTTGATACTCCTCATATAAGATCTGTTTATATTGACTCTTTGTCTTCTTCAATTAACAAACAAATTGATAGAAGCCAAAAACCTCCATTTAGCTTTTTATCTTCATTATTTCGTGATAATTTTATTTTAATCAAATCAATTATCAAAGATATTCCGATTTCAATTGCAGATTCCCTTTCACTTTCCATACTTGAGGGTTCAATTCTTTGCCAAAAAGAGTTTTCTTTAATCGAAACAATGATTGATTTTGAACTCGGTTCAGTTGATGAAAAAAGCAAAAATTCCATTTTTAGAGGCAATGGACTTGCATCCAAGATTATTGGTCATTTCCCCAAAGTTTTTTCAATGGAATGGGCAAAATCAATGCTGAAGGGTGTTTTTGCGTATTTATATCATATATCCAATATAAATTTATCATACCAAATCAACCCGAATAAAATCGGGAATAATGATGACCTGAAACAAAATCAAGACAATTTTGAGATTGTTTTGAGGATGTTAGGCAAATCCATAATAAATGGTTTCGAAACGATCCCTGTTCCAATGATAAAAGCAATGAAAATGATATTTTCGAAGATATCTGAGAGATTTGAAGATCATGGTCTTTCGATATTGTTTGGATTTACGATGCTGAGATTTATAATTCCAATTATCTCTATTCCATCTCAAGCAGATCTAGTACAAGGAGATATTCCGGAAAATATTAGGCAGTGTCTCGTAACAGCTTCTGGGATATTAATGGCATCTCTTACTAAAGGATCTCTTGATGAAAAATCGCAGAATACATTCTATTTGAATAGTTTTGCCATCACTTTTAGATCTGATATGACTCGAGTTTTCTTAGAAATTGTCAATAGAGACATTCCAGAAGTTTTTAATAATCCTATATCTCTCGAAGAGGACCAGATTTCTAAAAAAATAGCAGAATTGCTCCATTCACAATATAGTTCAATCGAAAAAGTTTTAAATCAAAACGGAATTGATCAGGAAGAAAGACAATCTTTTCTTAAATTTATTTTAGATAATACTCCTAAAAGAGATTCTCAAGTTATGTCTAAATCAGAGATACTCAATTCGCCTCTATATTCAAATCCGACCCAATCATTTATCAACATCTTCGATGCTGATATGGATTCGTCCATTTTCCCTTTGCTGAATAGTTGGTTTTATAAGTGTAACAATTGTGTTTATTTTATTAACCAATCAAACCAGAATTTCATTGATACAAGATCGATGTTATACCATCTTTTTGGGTTATTGTCATCAGCAACAGGTGAGTTTTTAATCATCTCTGATTTTTCTTTCTTTGATACAAATCACGAAAGTTTGTATAGGGAATTTTTCCATCAAGTTCCGGCAAAACTAATTGATAGATGCCGTGGTTTTATTGTATTGAATTGCACAAAACGATTTTCCGAGTTTTTAAATGGATTGAAAAATATTCTTCCAAAATCGATATCATTTAAATCAATAAAATCATTAGAAGAACTCTACAAACTTGTTGAGCCTAATCATATTCAATTATCCAAAGAGTGTTTAGAAATTCTATCTGTCCCACTTAATATTTATAATGTGAGTGTCAATGGAGAGCCTGCTTTATTCAGAATTCATTCTAAATCAATACAAATATGTTTCGAATTACCGTCAAATCCCCAAACAACTCTTCATCATGTTAAAGTCATTTTTAATGATCAAATCAATCGGATTTCGGATTCTCAAATTTTGAAATCTAATGCACAATTTTCCATTTTTTTGAAAAATATCAAAACTCCCATCGAGATAATGACACCATCAAATATCACATTGCATTCCTATATTTCTCTTTTTATGAAAAGCTCAGAGTATAAATCATACTCTTCAAAAGATGTATATTCCAGTCAGTTGCCTTTATCTTGGATATGTTTTATAATTAGTGTTTTATCAATGGTTGATCCTATTGATTATTCTTTGTTAAAACAATCGAGTATTAATTTATTGAAAGAATGTCTCAAGTCTCATTCAATCATTTTTCCAATGAAAGAATCATTTTTAATAAACACTCATTCAAATCCCTCGGCTCTGGCAAAAACAATCTCGGAATCGATTGCACATAATAATGAGCACATGGCCAACCTTTACATTGAACAGTTTTTGAAGATAGTTCAGTATATATCTAGATCAACAGTTCCAATGATTCTGTTTTTATTGTCTCCTTGGATTAGAAAAGTTAATGAATCATCTGTTGACCAATTCAACACAATATCGCATTTAGTTTCATTCTCCGTTCAGAATCCAAGCATTCAACTTGCGTTTAATAATAATATATGGATGATGTTAGTTTCTAAGGAATCTGTTTCTTGCCTTCAAAATATAATATATAATTCCCCTTCAGTTTTATCGCTGAATATTGTTTTAATTACTGCCAAAGTTTTTCCATCATTGGTTAGCCAATTTTGGATAGGAAAATATGGAGAGAATTATCAATCGACTATTTTTGCTATGAGGGTTATTCGATTCTTAATTTCTAATGATCTTATAACAGATGATATTGATTATGCTGCTATAGTTTATCATTCTTTTAGTATCATTGATTCTTTATCAAATGAAACTCAGAATAAAGTTTTAAAGCTTGTTGAACTTTCTCTATCGAGAATTATGAACGTAGAAATATCTTTTGGTTTGAAAAAACACCAAATCATTACCTCAGATTCTCAGTATTATATTTTTATTTGTATTTTTAAAAGAATGCTTCCTGTATTGAATGTTAAGAAAAATTCTTTTCTTGAAGTATATGGGAAATATCAGTCGCTGTGTTCAAATTGTTCAATGAATATCCTGATTTGTACCTATCTATATCCGAATCAGATTTCCAAAGAGAGTTTAATCAAATCAATGAAAGAAAAACCTGAATTATCTGTAATTTATTGCCATTGTCTGAAGATGGTTAATGTACCAATTGAACGATTATTCGTTGTTTCTAATTTGCTTGTTGGTTGTGAAATCAAAGATATGCTTGCCTATTCACTCGATTTGATTACAGATTTGTTAAGTACAGGAAAAACTAATATTGGAATCGACAACATTGTTCAAGAAATTGGAGAAATGTTGCCATTTTCCTTAAAAGAACCCTTATTTAGAAAGTCCATTATTTATTTATTCTCACATGGATTATCAAACACCAACTGTTGCTGCACTTTTATACCAGAGCAGATTAATGATTGTTTTATCAATGCTTTATTATCCAATAATCCACTCAGATACGAAGACGTTAAAGCATTAGATATGGCAGAAGTCAGTGAAATGGTTTGTTTATGCATTGAAAGATTCCTCAGGTGTCCATCATCACAAGTAGCAGTTTCGAATCTCCAAATGATTCTCCAGAGAAACCGAAAGCCTTTTGATGTTTCAATTTTTGATGAAGCACTGATTAAGGAAAGGCTAGTGTCAATTGTTAATCACCAATCGCTTTTTGTTGATTTAATTGAGCAGATTTATATGTCTAAAGAGAAGAAAGTTGATATATCAATGTTTGGGAAATTTAAAAAGAAACTTGATTTCGACCAAGTTTCAAAACACTATGAAGCAATACTCAGCTAGAAGCAAGGTTATATGGTTCTATTGAATCCCATTTATGATAAAAGAGCATTGATGCCTCACTCAATACCATAAAATCCTGAATAGTTATACCAAATGTTATCACAGACTCATTGAGAATCTCTGACAATGGAACAGGAGCCAAGAAAGTCCATTTCCCAGATGTAATAATTGTTGCTCCAGAATATACCTTCATTGGCCTAAATGTTGATTGTACCATCCAGTTAATTCGCTTATAATACTGAAAATTCCTTCCAAAATCATGTTCTCCAATAAAAAACTCGATATTAGATGGGGTTTCGGATAGTTTTTCTATATTGGCAAAGAATTGATGAGCGTCACCTTTGGGCTGTCCATACATACTTGAATGAATAAGTTCTGGTGAGTAGATCTTCAAGTCTTGAGAATCTCTATTTCCGATCAATGAAAGGATTTCACTCAGTATAGTGTTTCTTCCTTGAATTTGAATACCTTTTGATAGGGAAAACTTTAAAAAAGGTCTTGAATTGGGTGGATTATCAAAATCATTGTTAAAACAAGACTCACGAACAACATGAAGAGATGGATATGAGAAATTTGGATACCAAATACGTTTAATGGTCGATAAATTTGGGTTATTAGCCAAATTCCACAAAAAATCAAACAAGTTCCATGCATCTTCGGCTAAACTCAAACATTGTCGAACAAACAGAGCAAAACTCGAGTGATTAGAGCCAATATTCTCTTTTTCTCCAATAAATGACGCAGAAGAAGGGATATAAATGGATTTTCTATCAAAAACAAATAAAAAGATGGAGATCTTCTTTCCAGGAATGAAAAATTCTCGAATATTGCATTCTGGAAATGAAAATCCCTTAATAGAAGAAAGAATTTTGATATCCAGCCCTTCTTTCTTCTTTCTCAACAATAATGCTCTTAAATCATTCCCAAAATCGTTAAAATATGATTCAGATATTATAATCCTAATACTTTCTTGTGATTTAGATATTTGCTCAAATAAAATGTCATTATTGCAGTTCCTCCCTCCATTCGCAAAAAATTCGAGCCGTGGCTCACACTGACATACAGGAATCACTTCTTTATTCATCAAACCACTGGGAAGAATAACAATAATCCCAAATATTGCCCCGCACAATAGAACTGTATTCGCAGAACAGACAGGTGTAAATCCCATTCAATTTGATCGTTGACAATAACTTGACAGTGCATCTTTTGAAAGGAAAGATTGCCTGATATTTCTTTCAAATCTAGATTTGGTGGTCACTCATTTTATGTCTTGGTTGCAAATCCAACATGATTGTCTATCAATGAGAGATACAGAAGAAGGTATCTATATGATTAAGAGCACATTCCAGCACCTATTTAGCAAAGGGTTAAACTTGCTTAGAGTTACTTCTCCCCTATTCGTACAGTCTGGTGATGGTATCAATGATGACTTGAATGGAGTTGAAAAACCAGTTTCTTTTAACATCAGAGGTGATGATTCGAAGATTGAGATTGTTCATTCATTGGCCAAATGGAAGAGAATTGCTCTCAAAAGGTTTGGAATGGAACCTGGCCATGGAGTTCTTACTGACATGAATGCCATTAGAGCAGATGAAACTCTTGATGAAATCCATTCAGTCTATGTTGATCAGTGGGATTGGGAAAGAGCAATTCGAACTGAAGATAGAAGCCTTGATTTCTTGAAAAACACAGTGAAACAGATTTACCAGGTTCTTAAAGATACTGAAGTAACTGTCTGCAAAGAATTTCCTGTATATACTCCTGTGCTGCCAAACAACATAACATTCATCCATTCTCAGGACCTTGAAGATAGATTCCCTGATCTCACTCCTCAACAAAGAGAAAACGCTGTTTGCAGAGAACATGGTGCTGTTTTCTTAATTGGTATTGGTGGAGCCTTGAAGAGTGGAAGAGCTCATGATGGAAGAGCAGCTGATTATGATGACTGGTCTACCCAGTCATCACCTGGTCACTATGGTTTGAATGGTGATATTCTTCTATGGAACTCCACTCTAGGAAGGGCTTACGAGATATCATCAATGGGTATCAGGGTTGATCAATCATCCCTCCTTCGTCAACTCATGATAAGAGGTGAAGAATCTAAGAAGAGCCTTCTTTATCATCGGATGATTCTTAACAATTCATTGCCATTATCAATTGGTGGTGGTATTGGACAATCTCGGTTATGCATGTTCTTCCTCAGAAAACAGCACATTGGTCAAGTCCAATCAAGTGTATGGCCAGAAACTATGAGAAGAGAATTGTCCGCTAAGGGAATCAACCTTTTATAAAATTCACTTCCAATTCGCGTTTTTTATTTTTTCGAAGTTGGTGTTACAGAAGCATTCATCCTTGTGGGACATAAAACATCAAGTTTGTTTTCAACATCCTTAAGTTTCTTCTCAGCTTCCATCACTATTTCTGATGTCAATCCCCATATTCTGGGTTCATTATCAAATAATTTATACTTCTTTGTTGTTCTTCTTAGGTAATTGTCGAATCTAAGTCTGTCATTGATTACTTTTGCACATAAAATAGCTTTAATTTCTTGCATTTGTGTTTCCATCTCAGCAACAGACTGAATGACAGTCTTATTAACCGAAACCAGGTCTTGAAGAGTTATCCTAGCCCTGTCGTGTTCACGATCACTCTTTCGAGCAGTATTCTTAAAGAATTCTGTAGCCTCAGGACCAGATTTTGAGCATATTGAATCCATTGTTTTTTGATACTTGTTGAGTTGTCTATTAACCTCATCAGTAAGCTTTGTAAGCTCTTTTGATAATGAATTCTTGAAATTATTGATGGTTACTTCATCCAAAGGAGTCCTTTGCTCAACAATCTTTGATTCAACTGTTTCAACTCTTCCTTCGTGAATGTCGATTTCTTTTGTCATATTATCGATCTGTTTTTGAAATGCTATTGATTGTGAAATCAAATCATTGATATCCTTTGTGAATGCTTCATTATTCTCATTTATTGCTTGCTGGCGCAACTTCTCATTTGAAGATCTATGTACATCAAGTTCGATTTGATGCTTCCTTTCTGCTTTTAGAAGTTCATTCTCGGTTTTCTTGGAAATTGCAGATACTGAGGATGCTAAAAAGAAATTTGCATTCATCTCATGAACTTTTGGGTTATTGAAAATGAAATCCTTTTCTTCTGGCGTGAGCTCGCCAAAATCAATTCTTAAAATAAGGGGAACCGCATTATTTGGCTTTGATTTCAACAATGCTATAACAAAATCAACCAGAAGTCTTTGTTCAATCCCTTTGTTTTCAGCCAAAGACAAAATCTGATAAATCACTTCTGGCGGGAGAAGAGAAAATCTATCATCAACAAGCGCCTTATTGATATCGTTGGCTACTAAAACCCAATCAGATCTTGAATCTTCATCCTTGTCAACTTTTTCAAGAAGAATTCCCAGATAATCCATATTTTTGGGCCTTTCAAGCTTGTTTTGTTCAATGAATCCGCTTACAAAAGCCTCTAAAGATGGAACTTCCCATTCTATCGCGAAATCAAGTAAATCAAAAGCCTTTTGTTTGCTCACATCAAAATGTTTGAGTTGACAAGCTGCAAGAAATGATTTAAATGTTTCTTCGTCCATAACTCTCTGTATTTCTATCATCGAAGGATTTGTTTTCCTAATTCGAGAAAATTTTTTCGAAAGACGTTCAAATATATCGGGATCAACATCAAACTGTTTTTCGTTCCACCAGATGGAATATGGGACTTTAATACTATTAGAAACACTAGTATTGTTTCCTTTCATCGCCGTTTGTTGTCAAAACCGTAAAAATCGTTTATTCGGTTTATACTAGTTTACAAATCGGAGAGTAGGTTGTATACTGTTGTCACCCTATAAGACTTGAGTAGCATGTCCTGGATTGAGAATAGTTCTCTATCATGGCGATCATCGTACCAGCTAGTGATAGCGATCGCATTATATGGTTGTAGCAAGTAAGCAACTGATGAATTATCTATGATTATTGTCCTATCAAGATTTCTTCCCAATTTCGAAAGATCCTTTACATGAACCCCGCCAACATTGGTGCAACTTTCTCTATATAATCTGTACTTTATGCATGATTCTGGATCAATTTCATCAACAACACGATCAGCATATGGCTGTGTTGAAGCAGTGAATAGGACTAACTCATAGTAATCCTTCAATCTCCTTAAAAAATCTCTTGCACCTGGTCTTACACATATGTACACACATATCTGGTTCTCTTCTAACTCTATTGAAAATGTGAAGTCTGGATTTGGAACAGCAACAAATGAAGAATGAACAAGAGTTTCATCAAGATCCAAAACGAGAGTGATTTTTGTCTTATCAATATCTTCAGCAGGGGGCAATAGAAATTGCGAATCATTAAATATCTGGTGTTAGATCCTGAAATCTTCTATAATTGCATATAGAAGAAAAAACATACCATGTATTTGGAAATTGGTTCCTGTGGAATATCTTGTGGTTCAATTCTCATGTTTCCACAACAAGATCCTTTAGAAATCACTATAGGTGGATTTGTTGCAGTAATATTCGGATTTTCTGACGTAATTGGACCTGTTGAAAGAATCTCGATGGAAAAATGAGAAATATCATCGGTATCTTCATTTTTATCCTGTTTAGATGCCTCAAACCTGTTCTGAGTGCGGGTTCTATATAATGGGCGACTTTTGTCAGTATCATTCATTAAAATTATTATTTAGATAATGTCTTGAATATTGTTTGTTAATGTGGATATCTGGTGAAAAGGTATATTTAGCTTTTTGGAATGCTTTTGGGCCTTTGATAATGATTTTTTCATTTCAACTGGGCACAACGATGCAAGAATATCAAATTTGAGTCCTACTAACGCATACTTTGCTTCAGGAAAATAGTTGGATATTAGAAGGCTCATGAGGCTTTTGAGTCTCTTTATTGTTTCCATTCTGGATAAATCAAAACATAATAGGACACAATTGAAAGAAGTTTTGATGTTTGCAAGTATCTTAAGCTCATCTATTGGAACATCAAATGTGTCGAATGTTGTTCCATTTGTTTCAGACATTTGATGGTCAATACCTAGAGTCGGAAAGGATTCTGCTAAATTGTTCATTCCGTGTATCTTCTTGCAAAGGGTTGTTTTACCAATGTTCCTCTCTCCAATTACGAGTATCTTAATTCTGCTCATTTCCGTTTGATTCCGTATGTTCACAAATATTCAGAAACATGAATTTTTTTGTGAGAAATATCATTCAAATTTGATGATTAAAAAATTACCTGGCGGTCTCGATATCTTTCATGTTCGGGTCTTTTATGAGTTCTCTTATGCTGGTGTTTGACTTCTTCGTTCTTCTCGAATTTCAACTTTTTATCATTTAATGCTGGCTTTTGATGATTAGGGGCTTGGAACACCTGGTCAATCATCATTGAAAACTCACTTGGAGATCTTGAGAGAATGGTTGCCCTTTGGTTTAGTTCTTTTCTTCTATCAATTATATCCGATATATTTGGTAGAATTGAAAACAAAGGAGAAATATCATTATAGTCGCTTGTTTCAAGGGTATTCAATGCAGATTTACATGCTTGACAAAATAATGGTGTTTGGTTGGTCCTTCCTCCTATGAAGTTGTTATGGAATTGGGGATCTTCAATAATTAATGCATTTGGACAAATATGATCTAATAAAGAGGTAGATATTTTTGAAAACAGGCATCCTCCGTTCACTGTTGAAATTCCAACTAGATAAGGATTAAGCTTCTCGGCAAACACTTGAAGTATATGAAGTAAAAGTTCCCCTAAATTCTTTGCCTTTGGATCTGATTGGATTGCAAATAGCACAATATTAATGAGCTGATTTGATCCAAAGCCTCCTTTTGAAGGATCATCAATCCCATTCAATAGAACAAAAACCTTTAGAAACATAAGAATGGCTTTCATATAGGGATAATGATTCATATAGGACAAAACCCTTTTAACATTAAGAATACCATTGATATTTCCAATGCAAATATCTATAGAGAAGCCATAAGGTCTGTCAGTCAATTTAGCAATTGGAACTTTGGCTGAAGGTATAACAAAACCATTAGAAATAAGTTTACATCTCCAACATGTTTTAGTTATTATCCGAAGCGCAGAAACTTCATTTACATTAGAGAGATTGGTAATAATTAAATCAATATCACTTGTAGGTAAACACGTTTGAGTTGCAGAAGAACCTTGTACCACGCATAAAGAATTTGGAAACAAATGCTCGACTAAATTCACATAACGTCGTATTGTTAAAAGTCGGATTTTCTTTTCATTTTCAGTTGGTTGGATCCAATTCAGAAAATCTTTAAGCTCACTATCAATCATTTCAGATAGCATCTTTTCGCTGTATTCTTTATCATGTGCCCATGGGCCTGTTTTATAAAAGAGCTCTATAACTTGTTTTGTCTTTAGAGTTTTTTTCATTATAGACAACGATAATATTTCTCTCAAAAACAGAGACCTTAGTTCCAGTCTACTGATAAATTTGTAATCCTAAAATTGTTGTTATTCTTTGATAATTTCAATGGTTTTGGGCATAATACCCTGAACTGTATTGAATTATTATATAAAAATAATCCATCAGAAACCATTTCTCCAGATTCAAGCGAATCATCACAATAATACATCACTGTAATATTATTATCGAATTGTTGTTTGAATGATTGTCCATGAATAACTGGGATTATTGGTGATTTGGCATATAATACGTAAGATGCAATTTGAAGTGCATAGCCAAAAATGAAAATAGAACAATCACCTGTCTCAAATAATTCAAATTGCATTGATGTCAATCCATAGTCCTCCCAATTAAATATGTAACTATCACCGGTATTATCTTCAAAAACATGAATTATTGACTGAAATAGCCTTGTTATTGTGCTTTCGTTAAGGTTGCCATATGATATTGCATTGGGGTCAAGATTCAGCAAATTTTTATGGAAATCAAAAGGGCTGAATAATGTAGTCATGTGTTTTAGGCAATTATGGTAAAAACCATCTCCAAGAGAATGAGAAAAGCAGGTAACATACTTGACTTCTTCATCAATATAGGGTGATGCATAAATATTTGAACAATTTTTAATACCAGGAATAATTTTCTCCAACAAACGACTTGATACAACAAAACCACCATTGTGATCATAATACACTTTTGTTGGGGATTTTGGTAAAAATATATAATTGGAATCAAAAAAATACCATGAAAATCCAAATACATCCAAATCATTTGGCGTTTTATATGACAAAAACCGAGTCAATCTACTTGGAAAAACAAAACTGGTCTCTGTAGATATAAAATGCCATTCTTTACCTTTATTATTACTTAAAATATCTTGTAATGCATGAATATTTCGAATTCTTCTTTCATATTCGGGAGATTCAAAACTAGACCCAACTAAAAATGGTATATCATCTCCAAATTGATGAAAAGTAATGTTAATATAAAAATTATTTCCCAAAATAGCAGAAATCTCCGTTTCATTGATCCAATCAATAAAAATGTGAACTTCTGGAAATAATATAAAAAGAGACTCAGATAGTGTTTTAATCCTAGGAATTAAACTATTATAATCGGTAATTATATTATACGATATATTATTAATGAATAATTCAGAAATAAGTAACATATATAGCATTTATGTTCTAACATTCAAATCAGTTTTCTAAACAAACTCCCCTCTCTTCATTATTTTTTCCTTCTAAACAAGTGTGCTCATCAATCCTTGAACCTTCCAATCCTTCTTGAAATCCGCAATCTCTCTCAAATACATTTATTCTCTCAGAATTGAAACAATCCATTAGCAAAAACCTTAATAAGTCTTTTGTTTGTTCATGATTTCTCAATTTCCTCTCTCTAATAATCCTATCACATAATTCTTTATTTCTCAAAAGCGCATCCTTAATACAATAATCAACCGTAAATAAATCAATTCTTTCAACAAAAACAAAAAGCTCTCGTAAAACCTCAACCATTGTATCCCAGAAAAACACTCTCATCTCAATCTCATCCCCTCCAACATGTTTACTAATCTCTCTCACCAATTCTCTCCTTTTATCAATAAGCATGCCAATTGATTCCATTAATCTATTTAAAAATCAATTTTGTTATCAAGTTCTCTTTCAAACAACCGAATCTTTGATAAATTTATGTTTAAGTTTTTTATCAAATCTCTAATTTTATTGAAAGACCGTTTAATGCAATGAATGAAAACAACCAGATTTTTGCTTATTCACGAAATTGTAAATACAGTCGACATGATCTTGTGCAAATAGTTGAGAATCTTGATGCACATTTTGAGATTAAAGTGCTGGCATCTAGATTTCTGGCTTTTTTGAAGCATAATTTGTGTAATATTGTTGATTTGATACTTAATAATAACGAAGTCTCAGAAAAATTTGTCAAAAAATCAATGGTGATACTATTGGCTGATTATACAGAGATCCGGAGAGTTTTCAACAACGATGATGGATTTTTTGCGCTTTTGTTGGGGTTCCTTGAAAAATCTCGAAAATATTATCGAATGGAATCGATTTCAAGGTTTTTAAGATTGCTTGAACAGATTATTTTACGATCAGAGTTTGATTTTTTGGGTAAGATTCCTAATCCCGTTTCTTTTCTTGGTGCTCTTCTTGAATTATCTTTTTTGCATCCTGTATTTTGTTTTCTACTGGACTTTTTCGGGGAAAAGAATGTAATTACTGAGCCATTTTTTATTCAGGGGAGATTGGTGAATCAACTTTTTCTTCTCTTAGATGCAGAAACTGAAAATAGCTGCTATTTTATGCGCTTTATTGATAAAATTGTCGAAACACATGATAAAAAAGGGCCTTTGGTTGAATCAATTTTAACACCACAATATATATCTGATATCATCTCATTTTCAATAGAGACGCATTTTAGTATCTCTGGAAATGCGGCTATAGAATTCCTTATGAAGATATTCGAGGTTAGCACGTATGGGAAAGCAATTAGAGATCAGATTAGTAAGTCTTATGATATCTTTACCCAGTATATTATTGAAAATCATTGTAAATTTGATGGAAGATTGGAGAATATGATTTGTTTAATAATAAATATACTTCAGGATCATGAAGAGCCTCATGAGGAGGAGGAAACAGTCAGGGAGATACCAGAGTCCATCAAATATGAGACAGTACCCAAAAAAGAAATTTTCCAAACATTTTCATCAACTCCTCAACTTTCAAGGAGACTTTTTGATACTGAACCTAGTTTTAAGTATCCAATGTCTCCCCTTAGTCCTGTCAAAGCTCACCCAATTTCAAGACTGCCCCCGCTTCCTCGAGTTCCTAATCCATTACCACCGCCAAAACCCGGAATATCCACATCCAATGCAGCATTGTCTGTTCGAAATTCCACTCCATCATTTGCAAGCTCGTTTTCTCCGACAAGAGAGGCATCTGCTAATTTTAACTTAATGTCTTTGGTTCATTCATGCCCTCTATTTCCAATACAAGGAAACAAAATGTTTGCTATTGAAGAGATCCCTGAAGAATGTGACGAAGTGCCAATATTTGAAGAGGAAGAAATTGAAGAAGACATTTCTGATTCGTTTAATTTTGATGTTCTTGTTACAATGAGTGTTTCATTAATCAATTTGATGTTTGATACCCATTTTTTTTCTAAAGCCCATTTGACAATCCTTAAACTTCTTCAGTCAATCGATAAGTACACAACATTGCTTCCACAAATTGTCCAAGATAGTAATCTAATACTCAAAATTGTTAATTATCATAAATGCAATCATAATCATATAAACGGTGGTTTTATTCACGAGATTGAGCGTCTTCTTATTCAAAATATTGACTCATTCTCGAATATATTAGATGACAGATTATTAACCTTGTGGAAAACTACTGAGAAATCGTATACACAAATTGGAAATGACATACCAAAAAAGAAACATATTGTTACCACAATTCCTTTGCCAGATTTGCCAAATCTCGGCTAAGACTTATTATTATTAAAGAAAATTGTTTAGCAAATAGATGCAATTGTGTTTGTTGCTGATTCCAACATATCTAAGTACTCAGGTTTTTCTGCTCTTGCAGTCCCATTTTTTACAGATATGCAACCAACCCAGCTTACCCATGTTCCATCTGGAATATCTAATCCAGATTTCTCAAATTTCAACTTTGACCATATGGTATCAGTCAAGATACTTGGTTCAGATATTTTGGAAAACATATCTATCAGTGGGACGCACAATTTTAGATGAATAAGCTCTGAATTACCCTGATATACTTTTATCGCAATGAATGGTGTTTTCATTTTATTGGCAGTGAATCTGAATCTGCGAGAAACTTTTGTTGATGTTTTTATCTCAGATGTCACCCATTTGGGAACTATTGGTGGTGTAAAAGAATCAGGAACCTCAAGAAAAACAGATAATGAGGGAGAATACGAATCTGACGAAATCCTAATATCTAAAGAAACACTTTTATCTTTAGCAGAAACGACTGAAGAAACTTCAACATTCAAAACATGGTATGGAGGAGTTATCTTCCGATACTCTCTATATACACCAATATTACTAGATAACTTTAATGACTTAATGAATGATAAAGAATCAGCAAGATCTCCTATTTCAGTTGTTGAACATAGATAATATGGGGAAATGGGAATTTTGGATATGCTTGTTTGTTTGTTGAATTGAGTATATATTGGATCAAAGCTCATAATATCAATTCCATTCAGTTCCTCCGGATCGGAAATTGATTTCAGGCATTTAAACAAACATAATCTGATTATCAGAGAAATCATGTTGTTATGATCTTCAACTCTAAATGACACACCTGATTTGTCACTAACAATCGGATCAGGGAATAAAAGCTTTTTAATCTCATTGATATTGACTTGTTTTTGGTTTTTATCAATAAACTTTGCCACAATACAATAAAAGAGAGCTCTCATTTCAATATTAGGAATACTATTCGATACTTCTTTCCAAGGAATAGTACTAAAATGAGATTTGTCTCCAATGTTCCAAAAATAGTCGAATATTGAAGAAACAGCAACTTTCCAGTAACCAATATTAGGATTAAGAGTCGACAAAAGCTTCAATAAGTGCTGAGAAATGCTTATGTTATGCATTACAGCTCTCGATGCAGAGATCGCAACAAACTTATTCAAAAAAATAGTTGAATTGAGTTTCACGAAATCTTTGTCGAATAATTTTTCAAATTCCTTTAAGGCTATTGAGACATCAACAAACAAAGATATTAATCTAAAATCATCAACAACAGGATTTTGGAATAAAACATCACCGACTTTGAGAAAAAACAGTCTTGATTCAGTATTTTGGTAACATTTCTTAAGAATCAGCAAAGCAGATATTAAAAGCTCAGATTTAACACCTTCAGAAAAAGGATGATTGAACACATCAATAAATGAAGGAAGAATTGTGGATGGAAATAGGGACGAAACTTGTTCAAAATCGGGCGACTCAGAAATACTCGACAATATAAATGTTGCAGCTGCCAAAGAAACATGAGGAATGAATGAGAGTCTCTGACATATTGTTGGATTTGTTATTCGCAATATGAATTCAAGGTGTTTCATGTTTATTAGGTGGCCAACAAACACAATCATTTCTGAAAACAGGTATTCATGAGGCTTTATCATTTCGGCAAAACCTGGATAGTCGATATTAATTAAAAAAACTATCCAATTCAAGGTAATCGCTAAAAGACGGGGAATTATACATTTCAAGGATTCAATAACCTTTTCCACAAGTATATTCGTTAGTTCAATGGAGTTTCTGAAAGTATAAAGAGTTGAAAGAACCGCAAATCGAACATTATGATCAGAATGATCTAAAAAAGGGAACAAAAAAGTGATTCCATTAAATTCAGATAAAATAATAGTAATCGGAGCTGAAGACAAGCAGCTAATCATGCTACAAATATTTGGATTGTTGTTTTCAAACCTATTTTTAATGATCCCGAAAAGAGATGTCCAAAACTTATCAGGCAAATCCATATTTGATATTGCAATAAATGCGTTATCGATTAACTCAGGTTTAACCTTTGGTAAATTTAAAAATTGAAGAATTGGTTCAACCAATTCAGATGAATCAATATGAGGAGAGGTACAAAGGTATTCCATACATTCTACAAAAGCTTCCGTGTTACGAGGAATAGATTGTTTTGAGAAGCACAGTGGAGTGACTTCATCAAATGGAAGGTTCGGCTTAAACATTTTCAAAAATACTTGTCGGTTTTAATTAAAGCAACTAGTGATGGCGGTGTTTGTGGTGTCTGTGATGGTGTTTCTTCTTGGATTCTCTCTTTTTGACAGGTTCTTCATCATCAGAGCTCTCAGATGATGAGCTTTCCTCGTCTTTTCTATGCTTTCTCTTTTGTTCTTCATGCTCTTTTTCAACAAAAGCTTCGTATTTAGCGTTCCTAATAGAATCCTCATCAATTTTACCCGATTTTGGCTCGAATTCTGAACGTTCAGTTAGTTTTGTTTTCCTAAGTTCAACGTTGATAATTACACCAAATTTTTTTGTTTCATGTAATTCATCAACGGCTTTTTCGGCCATATCTGGGTTTTTAAACGTGACTAATGCAGCCCGCTTCGACTCTCCTTTTTCATTTAGCATTAACCCAACATGTTCTACTTCCCCAATTTTTTCAAAAACTTCCCTTATTTCTTGTTCGGTGCATTTCGTTGGAAGATGGCCAACAAACACGATGCGAGTTTTGGGTCGAGACATTTTTTTGTGGTATCCCCGTATCCCAGGAAAAATATCCCAAAAAACGATTATTTTCCCGATTCAATAAATTGAGAATAAAAATATTTTGAAAATTTGGGGAATAATAGCTTAAATATCAGGAGTAGAAAAAAACTAGCCACATGGTGATTAACTTTTCATTTAATAATAATGAAGAAGTAAAGACACTGGTTTACATAAAATCTAAATTTTATTTTTTCTGATGGAAGCGAAGATTTTGTTTGAGAGATTTCTTTTTGGAGAAGGAAATGAAATTTTTATTGATGATATTGATTTTTGTGTCGACCGTATTATTATGTTACCAAAGATTCGGCCTCATCAGCTTGAAAATGCAGTGTATTTGTCAGTTGAGTATTGCAAATTAGCTGATTTCAGGCGAAAACTGTTGGAAAAATCTAATGAATGCCCAGTTTTGATATATCAATTGCACAAGAGAGGTATTTTGTTATTCGAAGAAATCAAACCATTTTTGAATGTCAAAGACACATTCTTGTTAAGTTATTATTTTTGGAAAGAGATCAATGATTTTGAGATTTTTATCAAATCGAAGCACAAACCTGATGATTTTGATGAATCATTCTTCAAGGATACAAATGATGTTGATCAATATATCGAATATGGTTATCTTCCTTCCAGTATTGAATATTGTCTAAAGTATGATGTGATTGATGATTTAGTTATTTTAGATAATTCAAATCAAGAAGCTAAATGGAGTCCTTTTGAGTGGAGTATTAAGCCAGAATATCTTAATTTTATGTCTTTTTGTGGTTTTTTTGGATCAATCAAGTGTTTTAAGTATTTGCTAATGAAAGGATTTGTGATCAAGGAATATGTTTTTTCCATGGTTATTTGTAGTGGCTGTTTAGATTTGTTTCATTTGTGTCAAAGGCAACAATTTTTAACTTCTGAGAGTATTTGCAGAGCATCAGAGTTTTTCCATCAACCTTTGTTAGGGTTCATGATAGAAAATGGAGCCGATGTAAATTCCAAAAACAAAAGTATTGATTTTTTATATTTAATAATACTGCTCTTCATTTTGCTGCTTCAAAAGGTCATCTTAGTATTTTTGAATATCTAATTGAACAAGGAGCTGATATAAATGCAAAGAATGATATGGCTGAGTTTATATTATTAATGTGACTCCTCTTCACAGAGCTGCTTCAAATGGTCATCTTTGTGTTGTTGAATATCTAGTTAATCATAAAGCTGATATAAGTGTAAAAGATATTGGCCTCAAGTTTTTGTATTTAATTGGACTCCTCTTCATTGGGCTTCTTCAAAAGGTCATCTTAGTGTGGTTGAATATCTAATTAATCAAAACGCCGTAATTAATGCAAAAGATAAAAGTGATGAGATTTAATGTTTGATTATACTCCTCTTCATTATGCTTCTAAAAAGGGTCATCTTGGTGTTGTTGAATATCTGGTTAATCATAAAGCTGATATAAATGCAAAAGACAGAGGTGGTGGGTATGAAAATTTATTGGGACTCCCCTTCATTTTGCTGCCAGTAATGGTCATCTCAGTGTTGTTGAATATTTAGTTTATCATGGTGCTGATTTTCATGATGGAATCAATGGCCAAAGTTACCTTCATTGGGCTGCTCAACATGGTCTTCTTAGTGTTGTTGAATATCTAGTTAATCATAAAGCTGATGTAAATGCAAAAACAAAAGTTGATGGTTAATTTTATATAAAAATACACCTCTTCATTTTGCTGCTCAATATGGTCATCTTAGTGTTGTTGAATATCTAGTTATTCAAAAAGCTGATATCAATGTAAAAGATATTTATGTTGAGTTTAAATATTTACGTATACTCCTCTTCATTATGCTGCTAAAAAGGGCCATCTTAGTGTTGTTGAATATCTAGTTCATCATAAGGCTGATATAAATGCAAAAAATAAAAATGGGAAAACACCATTGGATTTAGCAAGGAAATATGGCAATTCAAATGTAATGGACTTCCTCAAGAGAAAATATAAGGTTGAATCAAGTGGAAGAAAAATATTGTGAGGAAGGTATTTCGGTTCTCTAGAATGATTAGACTTTTTGTGAAATTACTATTTTTAATCCATGGTGAATCTATTTCTGAGTATAAAAATGGTTTTTTTGTGAAAAATCATTAGAATCTTAATGGAAATAATAAGCAATGTCTCCCTTTCCTATGTGAGTTGAAAAATCGTTGAATATCGAATGAAAAATGGAGGGGTTCAAATGTCAAAAAAAGGATATTCATAGTTAATTCCATAGTTTTCAATTTGATGAAATAGATGGGGAGATTGTATCCACTCCATGAATTGGATCAGAGTTGTAATCCACCAAGCGACCCCAAATGGTTTTGGCTTCTTCAAATCTCCCTTTGGAAGTCCTCATTCTCTTTTTTCTCCAAATAAGAAAAACAGAGACAATTCTCTATCTAAATATAACTAATAAACGATGTGTCATTCACTTGTTTCGGTAAATGACTATCCTTCTTGATTTTGATGACATTTTATATTGAGGAAAGGACCCAATACCATTTGGAATTTTTATAAGAGTCACATCGATCATATCAAATAAAAATTCATTTAAAGTTACTTGAATAACTCACCGGCAAGAATTAGGTCTATTGATTATCTATCTTCGAGATATTAGGCCGTCAATGCAAACTAATTCCATTTATTATCCAGCTTTCTCGAAAATGTAAATGATTCAAAAAGTGAGTGAGGATGGAAACATTTTTACATAAATTGAAGAATCCCAAAACGATAATATTTTTCTGAATAGGACCCCCAAAATTTCTGAATTGGGTCCTAATTGAATGCTTAACAAATAAGCATTCAATTAGGATTACAATACAATAATACTCATGGAAATGTCATTTACTCATGATATCATAAGAATCATCACTGAATATACGAAAACAAATGAGAATACTACATTGATCTCTTTCTTATTAGCCATTTGATTAGTACATATACGTACAGCATATGTTCTTGGGATAGTCTCTCTTGGAGTTTCTCTTATTGTTTGATCGATTGTATTGATTGGAGAATGTTCTTGAGTGTTCATTGGAGATTCATTTAGAGTATTGATTAGAGTTTCTCTTTTTGTTTGATCGATTGTTCTCTCATATGTCATACCCAATGTTTCTTCATTTGTTTTTCTGATTGTTTCTTCTAATGATCTCTGTATGAGAGGTATATCTGCATTACAATGAAGCTAATTGAAGAATTGTAATTGATACGTGTTTCTAATAGTGAATGAGTTATTATTAGATTTTGATACTGAAGTTGAAGTAGAGAATGATGCAGAGTGGGATATGAATGAATGAGACACTTCAAGAGAACCTGACCATACACAGAATAGAGTGTTTTGATTATTTCTGAATATGCAATACATCATCTTTTTTGATCCTGCTCCAGAGACAAATACAACTCCATAATCATTTGGACTATTGTTATGAACAATGTTAGCATATGACATTAATATTGTCCCTAAGGCAGAATCGAAGTTAATGCATTTGTATTCAGATACCTTGTTGTTTGAGAAAGTGCAGTGTGAGCTTGTGAATGAGGACGGAGATTGGATATAAAAACCAGATGTAGTTTGAGCATTGTTCATTGAACCGTTTGTGTTGTCTACTCTCTGATTTCCTGATTTTATGAAAATTGGATAATGTCTAGATGTAATATGAGAGCAATTTGATAATGATAAATACTCCACATGATTAATCTGAGAAGCTTGAAGATAAGCAAAATGATAAGAATTAGAAGCTCCACAAGAGCATCTATAAGCACATATCATTCTGAGAGATGAATTAGTAGAAGAGAAGTATATTGCTCCACCATGAGAAGAACAAACACAGTTATAGAACATTGAGTAATTGACATTCATTGAGTAAGAACCACCATTAACATATATTACACCACCCTCTTCCGAGAATGATAAATATCTTGAGAAGAAGCAATATGAAATATTGATATTCATTTGAGAATATGATCTTCCTTGTTCTATACTTTCATTCTCACACCCTAAACCAACTCCCCATGTAATATCATTGATACATGAGAATGACATTAATTGAAAAATTTCTGAATATTTCAAAAACTTGGTAATATAGTTAATAAAGAATATGGTTTGTTTTGTCTCATATAGTTTTTCATAATTGCCAAGAGATAATATTATGAAAACGAAAATTTTTTTCTTCGAAATCAATGAAAGGTGAATAGTACCAATTTTGTTTTGGATTTTGTATTTTTTTCTAGGAAAAGTATAGAGAAAAGATGTGTCGGGCATTAATGACCAATACTAAGAATGTTTAAAATCACGTTTTCTTGTTTAAAATTGATTTACATTTTGATTATTTGTCATTTAATTAAAAAGGAAAATTATGAAGTTACAAATTTTTTCCATTATGTCTCTATATGTTTGTGTTTTAAGTATCTTTAATGCCTTCAATTTGTCGAAATAGAATGATTTTTTCATTGATTAACTTAGTAGCACTTATATTAGAGGATAAAACAATCCCAGATTTCACAAAACTATCCAATAATTTTTTGTTCTTGTTTGGGGATGATTCTTATTCCCTTTTAATAATCACACAAAAAAATGATATTACGATGTCCTAGTATATCCATTGCCTTCCATTAACAAGAAAAATTGATGGAGAAATCAATGAATCAAGTTAAACTATAAAAAGCTATTTACTACTCAAATATGAATGTTTCGAGTGAATCTTTGATTAACAAAGCATAGATCTATTTAGTATGCACATTGATATTATAACCAAAAATCTATAAGAATATCTGGCAAAGAGATAATGATGAAAAAAGCTTTTCTTTTACTAACGGATTTTAGCTTTTTAGTTCCCATCGTGACCATACTATAATATCAAAGAGTTATAAATATATATTTTTGAATTGGAATGTTCTTATAGGTATCATCACAGAATTCTTTCTAATTGTAATTATTTTTGAGCGATTAGTGATTATTGAGTTATATTATAATTTACTTGAAATTAATAAAAATCAAGTGTTTCAGGTCATTGTAATTTTTTTGATACCTTGAGTTGAAATTAATGAACAATATTTATAAAAATGGGTTAATGAAAAAGAAATATTTTAAAGTATAATTTTTCAAATGATCACTTTATATTGCTCCTAGACTCCTAAGATATTGTTCAGTTCCTGTTTGATGTTTTTCTATAGCTAATCCCAATGGAGTTTTTGAATCCAAATTCTTTAAATTTAACTCGGCTCCGTTTTGTGAAAGGTATTCAACAACATTAAGATGACCATTTTGTGCTGAACAATGTAGAGGAGTCATACCCTTTACATCTTTAGAATTAATATCAGCCCCATGCACTATGAGATATTCAAGAACACGAATATGACCATTTCGAGCTGACCAATGTAGATAACTCTCACCATTGATTCCATCTGAAATGCCAGCTTCATGATATATTAGATACTCAACAACTCTTAAATTCCCATTTTGAGCTGATAACAGAAGAGGAGTCTGTTTATTGTTGTCTTTGGAGTTAATATCAGCTCCATGACTAATCAAAAACTCAACAGTACTGAGATGACCATTTTGTGCCGAAAAATGAAGAGGAGTCATTAAAAAAACCATAACTAGACCATATAATCCTTACAATTTATCTCAGCCCCATGACTAACTAGAAAATCAACAACGCTAAGTTTACCTTTTTGAGACGATAAATGAAGAAGAGTCCAATCATTTAAGAATTACCAAAATAAATATCCTTAGAGTTAACATCGGCTCCATGATTAATCAAGTACTCAATAATTCTATAGTGGCCATTGTGGGCTGATAAATGAAGTGGAGTTAAATGTTTTTTATCTTTAACATTCACATTAGCCCCATGGTTAACAAGATAATCAATTATACTAAGATGACCAAGACTAGCAGATAAGTGAAGAGGAGTCATCATAAACAATGGTTTTCAACTTTGACATTTTTTGTATTCACATCAGTCCCATTTTCAACAAAAAACTTCACGAATGATAGATGACAAAAAATCGATGCATTAAATATATCCTCATTTCCATTTCCATTCTCTCCATTGCATAAACGGAAAAGATCCAAAGATCCACTGCAAACAACCATTGATATCACTTCGTCATCGATTTGATATCCATTAAGTAATAAATGCTTAAAACAATTGATTGACCCAAAAAATCCAGAGAATGCTAAAAAATCAAGATACTTTGGCTTGCAACTCCATTCAAAAGGGCTCCATACAGCATCTCCATACTCAGAAATATTTAAATCCCGAAAATTATCAATATCATCATATTTGAGACAAAACTCAGCACTCGAAGGATGGAAACCATATTCAATATGAAGACTTAATGCATTTTCATTTTCTAAAAGAGATTTATCAACATGTTTGTGTCTTCCTTTGTTGAGGATAAAAGACTTAAAATTCTTTATTTCTTTCCAGAAATAAAAGCATAAAATGGAGCAATCATCAATTAAATAAGGTTCTATCTCATTAAAAAGTAAAATCCCATTCTTGTATAATCTATATATCAATACAGGACACAAATTCGATTTTTTTAATAATTTTTTGCGAAAATCTCGATTAGAGCAATAATTTGCACATATTGATACAGCTTTATCAACCAAAAATGGGCGAAATGTTGGAAGATAAATTAATTTATTAACACAATACTCTACATCAAACAAATCAGAAGTAAAATCCTTAGATTCTCCCAAAATGTAATTCTCAAAATCGATGTATTTATCCATTTGAAAAATGTTTTTTGTATCCCAAATAATATCCCATTAGAGAAAGGATGCTTAAACAGGCTTTTAATTCACATATGGATCCTGACATTTTCGTGAATAATGTTTTTTCTAAAAAATCGAATATTGATCCATTTGTTATTGTTACAGAAATAATTGATGGATATGCCAAATTGAAAACCATTACACCAGTTTTTATACTATATCTTCAAAAAATGATTTTAAAATCTCCAGAATTACTTAAAGAAAGTTTCGAAGTGTTCAAGAATGAACAAATAATTGGGTTTCTGCATTTTTTAAAGAAGAGCATTGATCAGTTGGAGGAATTTTTCTCTTATAGTAATGAAAATTCTCCAATATGTACATTTAAGATGTTAAAAGCTGTGGTTATGAATAATGATATGGAATTCTTGAAAATTATATCTTCAATGCCATTTTTCTCGGTTATTATATCCAAATTCAGGGCCGAAAACCCCAATGAACTTTCTTCAATAGTAGATCCAATACAATCTATGCTCCCAAAAACCGAAAACCCACCATGCCTTATGTATCCAGAGTCTCTCTTTCTGCACTCACTTGGAAATTCTGGAGAACCTGCACATTTTTTGTATACTCGGACGGAATCTTTGTATCCTTTGCTGTTAAATATATCAACTTTAACAGGGGTTCCTTCTCTTTTTCTTTTTTTAAACCCTAGAACAGCCTGCAAGCTATCCACAATTCTAGTTACTGAGTACTTAAGCTCACCTTCCTTCGTTCTGGGATATACAATTACATCATTGATTCCAAATTTTTTACAAGGATCTCTTCAGAAAACACCAAGTACAGAGAATATTTCATCTATGCTCAACCAATTTCGATCCATGGATCATGTTAACGAACAGCACATTAGTTATGATGCTGATAATCACTATTTTCTTTTTAGGAGCACATTATTTGATAGCGTATTTACCATTTTTACTTCATTACCCGAAAGGTTTGCAATAGATAAAGTAATTGAACAAGTTTTTCAGAATCCCACTCTAACATACAGATTTATAGATGAATATTTGTCTCTATTATCTACAGAAACTATCTCACAAGCTTCTTTAGTATCAAATCAGCTCATTAAGCATTTATACGACATTATTTATTTATTGTTGCTCCAGCAAAAATTTATTTCCTTCATATACAAATTGATTATTTTTACTTCCAATATATCTGATCGAACACACTTTGATGTTTTTTGGTATTTAACTATAAGTTTAATAAGAATTACGTGGGGATTTGGATCAAAGGATATCAATACTCAAATATTGAATCTTATAAAATCGATGGAGAATAATGCAATTACTTATATGTTGCTCCTTATCATTCATGAAGAGAATATTTCTTATACTCCACCTAAAACTGCAAAAACTCCGTTTTATGAGTGTATTCATGTATATCAAAAGTTAATTGATGGATCATTAGAGGTTCAGGGGGTAATTCAAAGGATTGCATCCAGGGCCTATTTATGGCCATCTCTTCTAATTTATGTTCTAAATAATCCTTCATCATACATTCAATCTTGGCCAAAACCATATCAATCGCCAATTAATGATTTGTATTTTTATCATTTAATGATTAAAGTATCCAACCCTGTGAGTCCTTGGATTGCTGCAATAAGCAATCCAGATATATATTTTTCCAGCCTTTACCAACCTTATGATATCTCTGAGATCAATTCTTCTCTAATAAATCAATTTGATTCATTGGTTGGCGTACTCCCATTATGCCATGAAGTTATTTCCAATATATGTATTATTTGGAATATTTGGTCGAATATTTTTACTATGCAGACACTGACAAAGAGTATTATTAAGCAATTAATATGGAAAACTGCACATATGTCTACACCAGTTGATGTTAATAATCTTTTTATCACGGTTGCATTCGTTCTAAGTATATTGGCAAATTTTAAAGGAGGCTGCTATAATGATATCCTTGCTGCTATAGAAATCATAGTTCATGATGATGTTGAGAATAACATTGCTGCAGAGGCTCTTGCTCATTTTTCCATTGCAATTGTTATTTCATCTCATGAGATGTGGAAAGAGTGCTTTTCAAGACTAATTAGTATTTGCATTCGAATCGCAGATAGTGAGAGAACATGCGTATCATTGACAAAACTTTCGTTTGCAATGATTGTTATACAGCAGTCTATTATGATTAAACAACTATTCCTTGAAATTCCCAATGATATATTAAGGGTTTTATGGAAATCAAAGAACTATCCTACCCTTGTCGAGTATTATTTACGGAGAGCTTATGAAAAGAAAGATCTTTCATAAGAAATGTGATTTAAAAATGAATGAAGACAATTCTTTAATATATTTTTTTACCAAGTTTTTTGCAAATACTCATTTCATAGCGCAATATCAAGATATTGTTAGCAAAGAAATAGAAAACGATATACTAAATGCTTTTAGACAAGATCCAATTCCATCTTGTATTTTTCAATATCAGACAATATTTGCATTTTCTGAAGAGAGTATCTGTAAAACAATTAATTATATTAATTCTCAAGCAGAAATTGATGACAAGTGCCATTTTATGTTTGGATGTAGTCTATTATCATTTTTTTCTTTATATAATGAGTCAATAGATGTGTCTCAAATCACTATTATGTGCAAGTTAGTATTTTCATTTTTTTCTAAAGGATCCAATAACATATCAGAGATCATTTTTTTTGAAATTATTTCCTATTATTATTATAATGGCAATATTATTGATTCCAATCTCCTTTTTTTGTTGAATAATTTCCTAAAAAACCTAGAATCTCTACATTATTCATCATTAAACTTAATTTTTGACTTCCTCATGGATGATAAGCTCAAAGAGTATTATGATATGTTTAAGGGAATGATTAATAAATTTTCTGACTCTTTAAATGGTTCATTTAGTGATTTTCATGTTCAAAAAGTTATTCATTATGTTTTAAATAACACTGACAACATTGGTTTATCTGCCCTTGTTAATTCAGTTCTCGGTTTGAATAAACCCACTGATTATATAATTCAACCTATAATCGATTATTTTAAACAATATCAGAGTGATTATGATTATATTGCTAATGATTTTTATTATGATGCTGTGTCAATCATCAAGTATCCTCCTTTGGACAAGATTATACTAAGTTCCAAGATTTCCATAGGACAGATTGACGAGGAATTTTTTGATTCAAAATGGAATTTGTCATTAAAAATTGTTACAAATGGATTTAGAAGTATCTTTTTTGAAATATTATCTCCAATTTTAAAATCCATTGATGATTTATTCGATGAATTCAATAATAACAACTGTTTGATTCCAATATTTTTCTGTTTATTTGTTGACTCTCAACATCCAGATAAAAAATTCATTCTCAAATATGGAAAATGGCTATTTGATCCACAATTAGCATTTTATTCCCCAAAATCAATACCAGACAAGATTATGTGTCACAGAAAGTGTTTTATTGAGAAATTAATGATCATAGATCAATTACTAGTTTTTGAATTCATTGACACCATTGACCAATATCCATTGATAGTTTTTGAGTGTTGTTGCTACTTAGCTTTGAATTTTGGGATTATAGATCACAAAGATAAGTTTTTTAACACTTTTTTTCATGCTTTTTCCTATATTGTGATTGAGATTTCCAATATTAATACTGAAATATATTCTGATTCTATAATTCTATTTTTAAAATTTCTTAAATATCATTATATAGACAATAGCTATGGCTATATTCTGGTTTTACTGAATGTATTATCAGTTCTATCCGATGATTTTATTCTTGTTTATTTATGTCTATTAAGAAGAATGGATAACCGATACACAGAACAATTTATTGAGATATCTTTGGAGTTATTATGGCAAAATCGGATAAAGTCATTATATTCGAGCATATGTCATACAATAGTTTATTCTTATTATGATGGTTTGGTATCATTAAAAAAATGCCAAGGATTACTTGAAATAATCATTCAAATGCACATTGATGCTCATTTATGCTCATCTCATATATTATTCGAGTTTATGTTTATATGTATGAATGGAATAAATTTATCTGAATCATTAGCAAGTTCCTTTACTTCATTATTTCCATATATTTCCCATTCAAAAGCTTTGTATTTAATATCAGGAACACCAGAGTATTTCAATAAATGTCATGATATTAATGATTCAACAAAGTTTTTATTCACTATCAAAAATCCTGAGGCAATTCCTATTATTATGTCATTTTTTTCTATTCAAGGCAACATAGGGGCCTTTCTTCAAATTCTTAAAGCCAACATTGATTATTCCGCATCAAATATTCATGCATTATACAAATCTGAAGTGTCAAAGATTTTAATTCATTTATTAAAGGAGTTTCCAAAAGGCATTATTTTTGACCACATGTTTTTCCATCATAAATTAAGTGTCAACGAAATATTGCTAGAATCTTTGCCCATTATTATTAGTATTTTCAAGTATTATTCAACTTTTGAAGATATTGAAGATTTTTGTCAAATTATTGGATCTTCATGTCTCGAAGAATTACACAAAAATTATATAATCCATGCTTTTCTTAGTAGGTTATCAAAACAACTAGCTTTAATTCAAAATGAGATAGACCTTCTTCGGAAATCAAGAATTCCAAAAAGTTCTTTCATCTCATCCCACGAGTTGCTCAAAGGGGGGTTATTTGTGTTTTGGATAAATATTCACAAAAAACTAATCGAAAAGCTTGTTCCAAAAACAGATAAATTAACTATATTTAAACTGAATACAAGTGCATTTAATTGGCTACATTTATTTGTTTCTACTGATTCAATAGAACTCCATATTAGACAAAATTCAAAGATTAGTACATTTAGGGTAATTGAAAAGATTATTCCATCTGAATGGATAATGATATCTCTTTATATATCTGGTGATTTTGACTCTCATCAATTGAATATCGAATCAAGTACCAATACAAATCCTCTTTCGAAAGTAACTTCAATTCTAGAAGATATACCTGACCATAAAGTTGATATAGTATTTGGAACAGAAGAAGAAACTCCAGAAAAGAATTTTTCCTCTTTCGGATCATTTTTAATGAGAGACTTTGTTTTATTACCTATAAAAAATGGCGAGGACAATATGGAAGAGATCCAAAACCTGTATTATGATTATATAAGTTTTGATTACCATTTAGTTTTTCATAATTACCATTTTTTGTATCAGAAACCACTAAATACCCGACAAAATCATTTTGACTTTGAGTTAATCCAAAAATGTAAATCATTTCCTATAGAGTCTTGTTTACCTGAATATTTTACCAATTCGGCAATCTGTGTTAACACATTAATTGATTTTAGTTCATTATTGTTTCCAGATCGATTCATAACCTTGATTCCGGTCTTATATCCTTCTTTTTTCCCTATTTCATCATTTCACACATATAAGCAAATTTATTATATTTTCGAATCAAATATGGATTTAAATAGGCCTCTTTATTTCGAGAAATTACTATTTAATCATTTATTATGGATTCAATCAAAGCCAGTAGATTTAGAACAAATATTGAATCATATGTCGACAATATTGATTTTTTCATGTATCAAAGAATTTAGAGAACCGAATTTTTTGATTAATCTTGTTTCAATAATCCGATTGTTTTATTATTTTACATTGACAAATGAGTCATATCCTGTTTCAAGGCATCCCAGTATTAATATAACAAAATGTTTAACATATTTTCGAAAGATAATTGATTTTCTTATGGAAGACAGGTTTAGTGACAGTTTCTTATTAACTCTCCTTGATGCTTCAAACAAATGTCTTGATCCATTGCTTGTTGAGTATTTCGTGCACTTATTTATTTCATTTATTCCATCTTCGAATAATAAGAATTTATTTATTAAATACCTTTTAACTATCGATTATTCTAAGAACAAGGATAATTTTTCTATGATGATCCAAGCGCTTTTTTTATGTAGCGAAGAGACTTTTTATTTGCAAACACAAATTTTATCAACTCAATTGCCAATATCATTCATGCCAGATTTATTTTTTCCACTTTTAAAAAGAGTTCCGGCACTCTATGCCATTACTATTATGTGTTCTCTACGTTCAACAATTGAATCTCAAATAAATGTTTCTTCAATAGTTTATTCATTTTCTCACAAGGAGAATATTCTTAAACAAACAAAATCTCAAGACATGTGGATGCTGTGGCCTTTAATTTTCTCTGTTCAAACACCAGATCTTCCAAAGAATAATATGATTTACTTTGTTGCTCAAGTAATATTGAGTGATTTTCAAATCGAAGATCTTGACAGTTCATTAATACTTTTGGATATAATTTCTCTACGAACCGGATTATCTCCAATTCCACCAAAATCTATACTCTTAAAGATTATTTGTGATTCAATGCTGATTAGAAGAGATAATCGAAGTACATATCAGTTGTTTCGTAGATGTTTTTCTTCAATGTTTTTCGAATGGAGATATACCAATTTTTCTCTCCTTCTTGAAAACGAAATTGAGAATTCTCCCTTTTCTTACTCATATAAAAGATCTTCCATTTACTCAGGTCCAGTCAAGTCATATCAAGATTTGAAAGCATTTCAGTTTGATCACTCAAAAGCAGTTCTTGGCTTTATTCTCACTGAAAGTTCTCAGTTTAAATCATTCCAATCTGATCTCATTGTTATGATCAAGCACTTAATCAAAAACATAAAAGATGAGAAAATTCCCTCCAATAATCTTATAAACTCTATTCTGGAATACCCATCTGCTACTTCATCTCAAAAACAATCTACCATCAGGCAAATATTAGATTCCATTGATAGTATTATCTCCGAATACCAAATTTTTTTAACCCCACTTATTATTGATGGGTCAAAGAATCTCTATGCATTCCTTAAGAATCTGGATTCACAAGTTCACAACATATCAAAGGGAATTATCAACCAAACAGAACTATCGGACATGAGGCAGCTCTACCTGAAAACAACCGAAGAATATTTTTCCCTTAAGAAGGAGAAATATACCCCTTCACCGTCGGTTTTTTAAACTGGCCGCATGTTTTGACACATGGGACCTTTAGAATATGAAACTTTTTTCTGAGCTTGTCTGTCCAAATCCCATTCAATTTTTAACGGTTTGGTAAAGTTACAAAACGTGACAAAGATGGCTTTGTTCTTGCTCTTCTCTTTTGTATCTTCCGAGGTTTTCTTCGAAGAGCGCTTTAATGACAGAGGCTGGGACCGCAGGTGGGTTAAGTCTGAGAAGCATCCACCAGGCAAGCCATTTGGCCGTTGGCAGTTAACTGCAGGATCCACACCAGGTGATCCAGCACTTCAGAGAGGTATTAAAACATTAGATAACTACCGTCACTATGCTATTTCAGCAAGATTTCAGAAATGCTGGACTGATAAAAATAAAGCCCTTTTGGTCCAGTATACAGTGAAACAGGATCGCCCTGATATTTGTGGTGGTTTGTATATCAAGCTTCTTCCAGATGGTCTTGATCAACGCAGATTTACAGGAGGTACTCCTTATTCACTTATGTTTGGTCCTGATATTTGCTTTGCCCACACAGATCAGGTTAAGTTTATTATTAGCCGCAACGGAACTAACTTTAATATGAATCAGCATGTTGAACCAAAGAGAGATGGTCACACGCACCTTTACAAATTGTTCATTCTTCCAAACTCAACGTTTAGTATTTGGCGTGATAAAGAGTTAATGCATGTTAGCACACTTAAGGAAGAATTCGATTATGAAGGTCCTAAGTTCATTATGGATCCATACGATAGGAAACCACTTGATTGGGATGACAAGGAATGGGTTCCAGATCTTGACGATAAGATTCCAGAAGACTGGGATGATAGATTGTTGATCGAAGACTCAAAGGCCGTCAAACCAGCACTTTGGGTAGATGACATAGATGGTGAATGGAAGCCCCCAATGATACAGAATCCAAATTACCGCGGAATTTGGAAGCCACGCGAAGTTCCAAATTCTGGTTACATGGGTATTTGGAGACCTAGGAAGATTCCAAACCCAGATTATTCTCCTGATGAGGACTTTGGTAAGTTTGATGATCTTTGCTATTGGGGTATTGATGTTCATCAAGACAATGCAGGTCAGTTATTTGATAACTTCCTTGTCACTGACAACTGGACTTATGCCAACGAAGTTGCAGAAGAAGTTTTCTATTCCATTATACCATTGGAGAACCAAGTGTACTTCCGTTGGGGTGGACACAGCCGCTGGGAAACCCAACGTGATTGGGGTATTCTTGATTTCGGTAAGAGTAAGGAATTTGGTGTTGATGCTAATGGAAACCGATTTGATAATCCTGACTCATTCTATAAGGCAACTAGAAAGAAGGCTATCACAAGTGATAATGTTCATAACCAACTCGATGACCGCGGATTCAGAGAGCGTGATGATCTTTAAACTAAAAAACCATTCGGTATTTAAAAACCAATTAATTTTAAACCAGAGTTGAAAGGCACTCTGCTGCTTTCATTTCATTTTTATCGCAAGCAACAAATACTTGTAGGATTACTGACTCGTCAAGTGGATACATTCTCTGTAATCTAGAAACAGCTGCTCTTTGATCGACAGAAAACTCATTCATCATTGTTCTGAATTGGTTAAACGAATCCTTAACTTTAACAGGACTCTCTTTCGGTGATGCCTGATTGACGAAATCTTCACTTTCGGAATCATCTGAGAGGTCTTCCTCTTCGAAGTCTTGGGCGTCTAAAATAACAACATGTGGCTTTGTTTCAGTCAATGTACCGCTCATTAGCAAAGATGCAGCTGCATCTGGTTGATAATTAGACATTCTCAGCGCTTCTTTGCATTGTGATATAGGATACCCGAGTTCGGTAAGATTAACCACGAGTTCGTTGAAGTTGCTTGGATCTTCGTTTTTAGGAAGCTGATTTTTTTCGCTTACTGAGGCATTGCCTCCAATTAAACTCAAATCGTTAGAATTGATATCGAGGAGTAGAGGATCATCTTGTATAATAGAGTATTGTATTAAAACTTCGTCGTTCTCGCATATGTTCAAATCAGATAGCACCTGAGACCGTTCCAATTTTTTCCCTTTATACGATAACGAGAAATCACGAGTCGGGACAAAACCATAATCAATAATTTTAGAAATAATATCATTAACAGAATATCTCGGTTCAAGTATCAATTTGTGAATTGTTCCTTCAGCAGTTCGGAAATTTACCTGCATCCAATTGACCGTTTACAGCCGCCTTTTTACTCAGAAAAAATACTATTTTACTAGATCAACCGCCAATTCTATTTCTGAAGTCTCTCCCTCTTAGACTCAAGAACTTCGAGTTGCTCTTGTAGTGCAGCAGCAGTATCAAAGTCTTCTTTGGCTGCGGCTTCTTCAATTTTGGTATTGATTTCGTTAATTTTTGTTTCGATTTCTTCAAGAGACATTTTTTCTTTAGGTGGATCGGTGTATTTAAGTGTGAACTGCAGCATGTCGTATAAAGGCGCGAGCAACTTCTCACCAAATGGAGATAGGTCAAATAGAGATCGGAGTTCTTTGACTGAGCTTTGGAGGAAATAGTAATCTAGTTCTAGGAGTCTGGTTCGATTTGTGTCTACCTCCATTTCTGCATCCCTAATCTGGTTTGAAACAACCTTAGCCTCTTCTTCCAGTGATTCGAGTTTTATATGGGCAGCACTCATACCTTTTTCAATAGAATCAATCATTTCACGTATATCTTTGATTTGCGATGTAAGTTGTTGTGCTGCCTTAAAGTTTTTTGAAGCCACGGCTGACTGTTTTGATGATTCTAATTGTGGCAATTTTGCTTTAGAATCACTAGCAAACTCTTCATCTCTTTGGCATCTCGTTCTTAATTCTAATATTTCGCCAGTAATTGCATTTCTTCTGTTTTGAAGATCTATTACTTGTTTGGAAAATTGATTATATGATTGAGAAACAGCACTCTTTTCATCACTGTATTTGAAGTATGCTTGACACATGGAATTTATAATCCTGGCTCCAGATTCTGATTGCTCAGAGGCTGTTTGAGCAGAAGAGATTTCAAGATTCACATTTTCAAGAGACTTATTGAGTTCAACTATTTCATTTTCTCTACTATTTACCATCGTTACTAATTGTGCAAATGGCGCTTCGATATCTTTAACTTTTTGATTGACTCTGTTAATTTCCCCGGCTAATTGTTTTTCATCACTCTCAACAATCCGTAAATCTCCGATAAGAGTATCAACAGCTTTAGCCATTCCCTTTTCTTCTTTGCTAATCGATCCATTGATTTCTCTAACATGGCGTTTAAGTTCTTCTACTTTTGCAAGAAGTTCGGCAATCTGTTGTTCCTTCGACTCTTTCTCGCTTTTCAAAGAGTTTATTTGTGATATGAAAGGAGCAGAAATTTCATTGACTTTCTTGTCATATTGCTGCTTTAATAGTTCGTGTTGTTCTTTATGTTGGTTGATTGGAGCTTGAAGGTTACAAATTGTTCCTTTATTTTGCTCTTTTTCAACTTCTATTCTGAGTTTATCATTCTGTTGTTGATCAACCATTGCATTTAATTGCTTTTCTAAGTCATTTCTTTTTGAACAAAGTTTTGGCAATTCAACTTGCATTTCAGTAGAATATGATAGCATATGCCCTGGCGCATTTGTTGCAAGAAGGATAGCATCATCGATTGTCCTAGAATAAGCATTTCCGAGTTGATGCATTTCAAGTTTGGTTGAAGCAATCTTTGAATTGATTTTTTCTGCTTGATCATATTTCTCCTTTTCTAATGCTTCACATTGCTCTTTCTCTAATTGTTCAAGGACCTCTTTTAGCTTTTGAACTCTAAAGTATGAACCTTCAATAATTTGGTGAAACTGAATTAGTTGATTGGAAAAAGAGGAATATACTTTTTGGGACTCACTTATATCGGATGCTAAAAATGTGGGCTTTGCACTCAGGGTCGGAGGTGGTGATGGGGGAGGGGCCAAAACTTCATTTGAAACTGTTTTTTGAACAACTATTGGCTGAGAATTAACAACAGGAGCAGCTGACTTGGCAGCAGCAACTGGTTTTGGCGACACTGTTGCTTCTGGTTTTTTGGCAAATTTAGCAAAAGCAGGTTTTGGCTTATCTCCAGTTTTTTTCTTCCCAATCGATATCCCAATTGCTCTAGTTTGGCCTTTTTTAGGAACATCTGCAGGTTTAACTTCTGTTTTTTGAGGAGTTTCACCAAAAGAAAACTCAGATCCGGTGTTCTCGGGTTCGCCAAAATTAAATTCGGATTTTTCTTCTATAAAACTAAATCCCTCCTCTCCTGTTTCTTCAGCAGGCTCATCAGTAAAACCAAAAGCGCTCATGAAAAATGGACAAAGGGAAAATTTTTAATGAATCTTTCTTTTGGCCCTTCCAAAGCCTCCAAGCAGTTTATAGCATGGAGTTCTCTTGATTACTTAGCGACGACGAATGATACCATATTATGTGTTTATAGGTATGAAGATTCCGAATTAAAGCTGATATGTGTTAATGATGTATTTCATAGTAGAATATCTTGTTTGAAATGGTGCAACGGTCCAGATTATTATGGAGAAACTCTTCCATTATTATTTATATCCGCAGAGAATGGTTCTTCAGGTGTTTTTGATGTTAGAACTGAAAATGTGGTTGTTTTCATGTCATTAAAGGATGATTATGCGAAAAGTTCTTTATGGAGCGCGAAAAACAATTCCACACTATATGTGGGAACACAAAATGGAAGAATTATTAAATATTCAATCGAATGGCCAAAATCTTTGATTTCTAAGCCATCAGCAAGCCAATTATGGGAACTCAAAAATGATAAGTCGATTGATTACCTGGATTCAATAGTATGCCATGCCAATAGGTTCGTTTTTGCAAACTCTAATGGGGAATATGGTTTTGTTAATGGTTCTGAGTGGGGAGATCCCGAGATTTGCTATACGGGAAAATTATTAGCTGCGCAGGGTGTTTCTATAGTTTCTTGCAGATACTTTCCATTCTCAGCAGATATATTATTACTTGCAGGTTTAAGATCGATTTATCTATATTTGTTGAAAAAACAATCATTTGTTCGTGTTTTTTCTACTGAAGCACAAAGAGAGCCAATTATCGATGCCTTTGCCCACCCTTATTTCGAAAACATTTTATGTATTGTATATCAAACTCATATCAGGATTTATTGCATGATGAGTCTTTTTAATGCCGATAGTCATATAAAGTCCATTGGGTCTCTTGGGAAATCTAATTCACAAATTATTGCAGCTTCTCTAAATAATAATAAATTATCTGTGTATTCAGTTGGTGGAAGTATCCAGATTCTTGAGTTTAGCAGAAATAATTCCAGGTTATCATGCAAAGCAATATATCGTAATATACCAACACGACCTATCTCATTTGATATAAATGGGAATAGCTTATGTTTTGGATCCAAAACAGGTGTTTTGACAGTTTTTGAAAAAGATTCCGGATATATTAGATCAATATATAAAGTTCACGAAAAAGAAGCCATTAATAATGTTTTCATGCTTGCCAAAAAGTCTTTTATTTACTCTTCAACAATCACAAAGAATAATAGAAGATATCACCAGGTTTTTTACACAAACTTTAATACAAACACAACACTATCCTTACTAAAACCAAGTTTGATGAAAATATCTGATGATAACGTTAATATATTCCTATCATACAACAAAGAGTTCTTGATTGTCCAAGTTGCTGGGGCCATTATTTTGGTGTTTTCAATATCTGAGAATAGTATAAAACAAATCGCGAATCATTTAGAAGATACCCTTGTATACATTGCATATGGTAACAATCCAGGTGAATTTTGGACATTATCTCCAAATTTTTTAGCTAAAAAGTATTCCATTTCTTCAAATAATGAACCTTTGTCATTGAATAGAATTACTAACCTCAATCCTATAAAAGGAGGTATAACATGTATGGAGAGCTTTAGTGATTATATAGCTGTAGGCACTAAAAATGGTGAACTAATTTTATATGACTGGTATGGATCGTTTCCAAGGGTTTTTACTCCAAGTAAGTTTTCTATTACATCGATGAAACAATCTCCAAATGGAAAAACGATATTCGCTCTTGACGAAGAAAAAAATGTTTACTTGTTTGAGAATAATGAAAGCAATGTTTTTTCAAGACCCTTTTCAAAGCAAGTTAGGATGATTTCATGGCTAGATGCCAATACAATTCTTTTTATTCCGATCCATTCAAATGCAATTAAATCTTTTGATTTAATGAATAACAACCAACACGATAATTATCCACAGCAAGTTATTTATTCTCAAAACTCACAGAAAGAATTTGCTAAGTCTTTAATGAAGCTAAATAAGATCAACGATATTATCTTTGAATCAAATAAGAGAGGTTTTTATTTTATTTCTCAAGTATTAAGTGTTTTATTTGATGAGTTTAGTATGATATGTTATGGCGCTAATTATTCTCAAGATAAAACCCAAAGATTCTTGAAGTTATTATTGCATATTATTACTTCTTCTCAAACAGAAACCCTTAGAAGCGATCAAATCAGGTTTTCTCTATGTTGTAATGAAAGAGAGACAGCCTTTTCTTTATTGGTAACCACCCCACCAACAAAACCTTCTTTCGGAACCGATGTTCTAAAAGCGTCGTTATTTCATGCTAATCCTACATTTGAAGTCGTATCATCTGTTGCCGCTTCATTAATCAACGGAGGACTCCAAAATGATGCAATTGATCTGTTTTTAATTGCTGAACTTTACAAACAAGCCGCAAAGCTTTTAGCTTCCACAGGCAACACCCAAGATTCTGTTACAATTGCAAGAGCAACACTTAATCATAAGAAGTTATTCAAATTTTGTGGAGTTCTAATCAATAATTTAATAGTTGATAAGCAAATGCTTCCGGCAATTGCACTGTTAATTCTGACTCATAGATTTCAAGAGGCTTCAAATCTTATTAGCCAAAACTCATTTGACAATGGCCTATTAGGAGCAATTGTCAGTTCTTTGTACTGTTCTGATAATCAAGTATTATTAGATAACCAGAAATTTGCAGAACTCTATAATAGATTATAAAAATTTGTTAGGTTTTTTAACTGTACGTTTAGGAAATAATGATGTTTGGTAAAGGATCCGCAGTTGACTCAGCTTCGGAAGATATTAACCACCATGTCGCTGTCATTGCCAAAAAGTTAGATTTGGAAGCAATATTCTCAAAAAAAACTCTAATTGATATGTTAAATAAGAAATTATCGTTTCCCGAAGAACATAGAGATATAATGTGGAGATTTTTGTTGCGATTGCCACTTAATCATGAGCAGTACATGACACTATCATCTCAGCCAATTCATCCACTAATAAGGACACTACCAAATTCACTCCCTATTAAATTTTCTGTTGTTTCACATAGGCTAATGAGACTTTTATCAGCTCTTGTTTATTGGCATCCTCCATTGGCAGAGTGTGATTGGCTTCCATCTTTGATCTACCCATTTCTCTGCATTTTTGGACGAGATAAGATTGTCACATTTGAGACAATAATGACTATCATTGTTAATTGGTGTGGTGAATGGCTTAATTTCATTCCAAATCCTCCAATAACTATTCTATCACGCATCGACAAAATTGCCAAAGATCATGGTGGTCAAGCTCCACAAAAGCGAGCATGGCCAGCTTTGAGAAGCTTTTTTGGAGAAGTTGCAACAACCACTTCTGCAAAAATGATGCTTGATAACATCCTATCATCAAGACCTGTGTTTCTTGAGTATCTAGTTGCCTCATATTGTTTGCTAAAAGACGGATCTATCATAGACGAATTGAATGTGAAACATGTAATTAATAGGGCCCGAGTTTATTATGAAAAGGACCTTGATGAGAATCCAAATCAAATAGTTTTTAATCCTCTTCCAAAAGGATACTATCCAACATTACCCATTGTAGTTAAATCTCAAATGTGGAGAGAAAAAGAGTTGCAAAGGATACGAAAAGAAGCAGAAGCATCGATGCAACAAACAACTCTTGTGACAGAAATCGAAAAAGAAACAGCAAAGATTGAGAGACAGAGAAGAAGTTGGATGGCTGAAAGAGCCTTCTTAAGACAGATAGAAGAAGAACAAATGGAAGAGTTTAGAAGAAGGGAAATGGAAACCCTTGTCAAAGAAAACCAAGTCGAGGAGGATATGTTGAATGAAAGAAGGGATAAACAACTCAAAAGAAAGATTGATGAAGAAAATGCAATAAAAGAATGGGAAAATGACACAAAGAAAGTACAAGAAGAAATGAAGAATGCTGTTGACATGAGGAGGGGCACTTGGGCTAAGTGGCTCAGCCTTAAGGAAGAAGCAGCTAAACTTGCACATGATGAAGTTGAAATGGAAATGGATCTACTTGAAGAAAGGGAAGTGGCACATGAATCAAGACTCAATGAGCACAATGAAACAATGCAAAAAGAGATCAAATCTGAACAACAAATGCTTGCTGATGCAATAAGGAGGGGACAGGAACTGGAAGAAGAAAAGAATGAATTGAGGGAAACTCTTGAAAGAGCAAGGAGAAGGCAAGCAGAAAAAATTGTTGCAAAACAAAAAAGATTGCTCACAGCTAACCAAATCTAGGATTTGTTATATCAAAAGTAAAGTATTCTTTATACACTATAAAGTATTTCGGTGTATGTTGGAATTGGCCAGTACTTATTATCAACGAGAGTTTCAGTGAGATCAACATTCTTCCTTATGTCTCTCATTAAAGGAATTACTGTATCTCTCATTATATTTGCTCGAGCAGTGATATCAGAGTCAACCATAGGATCATGAATCTTGGAGTCCAATTGTTCGATTTGGGAGCTAATCAAATCAATTTCTTCACACAATTGTTTCAATGTTTTAGATAATGATGCAACTTCAATTCCTGTTGCTTTCTTCATTTGAATAAAACTATATCCCAAATCACCACTATACTTAACTATAGCAGGGAGAATTTGCCTGTTTATCATATGAATAAGGGTTTCAGCTTCAATTTTAATTGTCTCAATGTATTTATCTACAAGAACATCGTATCGTGATAAGCATTCCATTTTTGTAAAAATCTCCATTCTCTTGAAAAGGTCGATATTTTTCTCATTCTTGATAGCTTCGAATGCACTAACAGCATCCATAATAATTGGTAGTCCCCTCTTTTTTGCTTCTGCTATCCATTCTTCTGAGTAATTATTCCCGTTAAACACAACCCTTCCATGCTCAGTCATTGTTGTATCAATAATGGAAATAATCTCTGCACTCACATTACTTGAAGCTTCTAGTCTACCAGCAAAATCACACATTGAATCAGCCAAAGCAGCATTCAAAATAGTATTAACATCAGCTACTGATTGAGAAGAACCAAGCATTCTGAATTCAAACTTATTCCCAGTAAATGCCATTGGCGAAGTCCTGTTTCGATCACTATCATCTAAACCAAGATCAGGAATTGATGGCAATAATGAAAGTTTCCCTTTCTTTGCTTTTTGAGAGTCTGAAGGTTCACTATTTGCAGCACTCAATAGTTGTGATGTGATATGTTCCCCAAGAAAACAAGAAACTATAGCAGGAGGGGCTTCAAATCCTCCAAGACGATGATCATTTGACGCAGATGATGCAGCCATCCTTATCAAGTCAGCATATTTATCAACAGCTCGAAGAACAGCACACACCATAATTAAAAACAATCCTCCATCTTCATGGAATAATCTTGGTTGCAAAAGATTATATCCAGTATCGGTTGCAAGACTAAAGTTATTATGTTTTCCAGAACCATTAACCCCATTGAAAGGTTTTTCATGCAATAAACAAGCAAGTCCCTTTTTCTCCGCAACAGTTCTCATTAACTCCATTGTCATTTGATTGTGATCAGAAGCAATATTAGCATGTTCATAAACTGGTGCCAGCTCGTGTTGAGATGGAGCAACTTCATTGTGTTTGGTTTTAGCAGGGATTCCAAGTTCCCAAAGCTCTTTATCGAGTGCTGCCATGAAATCTCCTACTTTTTCCCGAATTCTGGCCATATAATGATCATCAAGTTGTTGGCCTTTTGGAGGTTTTCCTCCAATAATTGTCCTTCCGCATAGTTTTAAGTCTAACCTTTTCTCATACATATCACGATCAACAAGAAAATATTCCTGTTCAGCACCAACAGAGGTGAAAACGCGGGTAACATTCTTAAGTTTGAAAAACTTAAGAAGTCTTAACCCATGTTTGTTAATTGCCTCAAGGGATCTTAATAGAGGTAGTTTCCTGTCTAATGCCTCCCCATTATATGAAACAAACACGGATGGAATAAATAAAGTCCCATCATGAACAAAAGCAGGAGATGTTGGATCCCAGGTTGTGTATCCTCGAGCTTCAAAAGTAGCTCTGAGTCCTCCAGATGGAAATGAGGAAGCATCTGGCTCCCCTTTAACTAATGTACTTGATGGGAATTCAAGAGATGCTTCGCCAATGGATGTTGGTATATAAAATGAATCATGTTTGCAAGCAGTAATATCAGTCATTGGCAAAAACCAATGTGCATAATGTGTAGCACCATTTTCAATAGCCCAAGACATCATTGCGCGAGCAACATCAGGAGCAATAGACACATCCAGTGTATTACCCAGTTCAATCGTTTTAAGAAAGCTTTCATACACTTTCTTACTTAACCTTTGCCTTATTACAGCTTCTTTGAATACTTTTGATCCATAAAGACCAGTTAATGATGGATTCTTTTCCATAAAATAAAAGTCATAATTAGCATTCAATCAATGACCACAACTCAACTCAAATAATTACCAATATTTAATTCAATTTTCATAAAGCGTTTTTTTATCGATGAAAATTCAGATCAGCAGATGGTGATAATACTACAGGTAGTTTTGAAATCATCTTCGAAATTTCTTGGGTAAATAGTTATCTTCATTGGTCCCAGTTTTTCATTATTAGCCCAGTTAGATATGTTTTTACTATGCTTCATATTCCACATATCCTAACATTGAGTAGTTTTGATCATTTATCATGTTTCAAGTAGGTCCTCTTAAGGTTTTTCTTGTAATAATCTAAACCTTCAGTACCCCAAAATGATCGATTCATATATAAATTCTATAATCACAATGTTTACAATTCTTGACTTTTTGAATAAATGTAAAAATCTATCAACAACCGTTTTGTAAATTTTGGATCATAAATAATGGCAGACTTGTTCTTAGCTTTAAAACGTGATACCGAAAGCAAAGTACCAAGTGTAATGAAAATATTAGAGAGCATCAAGACTAATTGTAACGAGAGCTATTACCGAGCTGGTAGTTCTATTCTTTTTCATCATGGTGTTAACGCTAATTATTCATTGATTTCTTTAAGAGAAATTATTGAAAACACCATTTTATGTCCTTCTAAAGATTTTAAGAGTGAAGAATTTAATCCTGTTCAATCATATAAGTGGATGTTTCTTGTGTATATTTTGTCCACAAAAACACTTCCTATTGAAAAGGAACTCAATAATAGTAAGGTTAGCTACATCTTTGGGATCATTTTCGAAATTATTTGCAAGTTGGATGTTTCTAAACCTTATATCGCTCCATTTCTCTCAGGCATCATTTCTTTGGCATCCAGGATATTCGATAGTTTAGATTCGGAATCCAAACAAATTATTATTGTCTCCGAACAGTTGTATACTACTCTGTCAAAGTTATTGCTTGTATCAAGTACTCCATCAATGCCAAATCAAGTTACTTCTTCAGATTTTCCAGCAGATATGTTTTCTCTATTATGCCCATTATCAATGAACACTATATCTCCATCTAATCTATTTCAAGATTCAATGGGCTTAATGAAGGCATCAGTTCTTAGATTATTAAATAGACTATTACCACTAAAGCCTATATTAAGTGTAATTCCCCAACTGCGTGATGCTGTTCAACCTCTTTCGATATCTGGTAATTTTGTCGAAATGGCCATCAAAGTACTCACAATATTGTTTGATGGAGATGAATCACAGGCATATTCATTTTGTGATACTGTCCAGTTCAAAAAATGTTATGATATAATATTGAGTTATCAAAAAGAAACCAATAGTTTTCGCCAATTTCTTGGATATAAGGATTTCATTCATCTTTCTAAGAATCTTAACCATATTAAGAATATATCAAATATTAGACCTCAAAATTGGGTTGATTTTTGCAAAAATAACAGAGATGTTGCTATCACTCTTTCTGAGTTGGTTATAAGTGATTATGATATTGATTTTATCATAATCAGTGTTGTTTTGATGAAACATGCTCAAGTTTGTGTTGACGATAAAGTCATATATATATTATTCCAACATATGATATCTTCAAGATCTCCTGTTCTTAGGAAAGAAGTATCAGAATTTTTATTATTGAATCCAGTTTCAATAGTCAAGCAATTGCCTAAAATTTTTAATGAAGTTTGTAATTGTGGTTCAAGATGTGATACATTTTTCTCATTTTTATCTAAACTACTTCCATATATCAAAGATGATGTTAAGAAAGTTACTTTAGCACTTATTGAGTCTATTAAACAAGAGGACAATACCCTTCAAATCCTACCAAATTCTTCTATTTATTTCCAACTTTCTCAATTCATTGATGTATTGGCATCATATCTAGATCCTAGGCCTTGCATGATATGTAATAATCCAGAAATTCCTGCCACTACTGTGAGCTTAAATGATTACCGAGATTATTCGAAATACACACACAATCAGATTTTTATGAAATTAAGGACACCACAAATTATTCAATCATTTTCTGTTACATTATCAATAAGGAAGTCTACTCGAATTCCTCACCACGTTAAGATATTTGTTAGTTCTGCCGAACTCAAAGATCTCACAGAATTACTAACTGAAAAGCCTCAATGGAGGCATGTTGCAGACTTTGATTTCCCTAAAGATTCTGTTTCTGCAAAGGCCGATTTGCCTCTCTCTTTGTATGCAACATGTATTCAATTCCACTTTATTGATTTCTGGGAGGAGAGTATTAATAATGCCAATAAACAATGCACAATGTGTCACCAAGGCACTCCAGATCCAAGATCTGGATTATGTCCACACTGTCACGAGAACATTTATCAATGCAGAGAATGTAGAAATATCAATTATTCTCATTTAGATGGTTTTATATGTTCTGAGTGTGGATACTCTAACTGCTCCTCTTTTGATTGGTCAATTCAAGCAATCAAGTCGTTTTCACATACTATGATACAAAGTGACAATGATTGTGATGCTTCATTAACAAAATGCGATGAATTACTGGCTTCTGCACATAAATCATATTCAACATTGAAATCAGATAAAGAAGCTATAGAAAATGTATTATCTCCTTCAAACAACACAAATTCTCGAGACAAAGCCGCATCTCTCAATTCTTTGTATAATGAAAAATGCAAAAACACGTTTTCTGAACTCACAAATATTGTACAACATATATGGAGTATCAGAACCGCAGTAGGCACTTATAAGAACAAGTTATCTAGTATGAAATCACATACCGAATTGAATATGTGTTTTAATTGTCGAACATCTTATATCAAGAGATCTCTAGGATTTCTGGTTGAATTAGTCAACAACAAAGATTTCCAGTGTTTATCAAAAGAGTTATCCATTCCATCAGTTCTTCTGCGATTTGTTAATACAGATTCATTTTTCATGTCTTCTGCAATGCAATCTTTAAGGACTTTCGCGACATTTGATCCAAGTTTATTGTATGATTTGCTTGATTTATTCAAAAGTTCAATGCCAAATCCATCTCTTCAATTAGTAAGGTTATTATGTGATTTACAAACGATCAATGATGAAAAGAAGCATATTCGCTTAGCAGCTTTGATCGAAGTCGCTAAATTTTTAGTTCCATATATTAACTCCTCATCTTCATTTATTCAAAATGTTGTTCAACCTATTATTTCCACAATTGCTAGTTCTCAAAGCATAATGAAGAGTGATCAGATTTATATTCTGTACCAATTGTTTAATGCCATGAAAAAGGTCCCATCAGTTAGATTATTTGATCCATTGTATTTGTTCGGGTCAGTTGATGTTTTCTTCACCATTTTCTTAAAATGCCCCTCTGAAATAGTTAGGAAAAGCATGGCATCACTACTTATATCCGCATCAAAACTTTCCACCAAGAATAGTGATGTAATATTTAGAAAAGTATTATCACATATCTCATCTATTGAGCACTTTTCTCAAGAGTCAGAACAATGTATAAGTGTTTTTTCTGAGTTACTGAATAACAAATCATACTTATTGTGTTCATTTATGAAAGAAGCATTCGATACTATTGCAAAGGTTTTCTTCAAAGAAGTAGATACATTGGTTCAATCAGAAGGGTCAATTGTTTTGGATCTTTCCATCGGTTATTCTGTTTATCTACTTATGACAGTTTTTAATATGTATATGAAACACAATGAGTATTTAAGGTATCTAATCTGTAGAAAACCAGGATTTATATCAAGCACAATCCAGGCATATTTCAAACTCAGATCATTGATGATACAGCGATCAAAGTATATTGAAGATACTCTTTCACTGCTTAGAAACATAATCGTAAGGATTATGGACAAAGAGATTGTTCTATATGAGGCTCCAGCAAGCGAAGAAGCCCCTCAACCACCACCCTCCGAACCCGAAGAAATTGGTAATAATTTAATCGACGAATATGATTATGATGATGAATCTGCTGTTGCTCCCAGTTTGAATGTAGCTCCATTATCCCAACCAATTGCTAAGAATGATAGTGTAATATATAATAATCATATTGGACCTAGAATAATGATTCAATCTGCCGCCAAGTCAGTTTCTTTGTGCCCTGAAATTGTTATTAGGGAGTTGAATAATATTATATTCCCTCCAAAAGTATTTGCAAATGTTCCTTTAATTTTTAAGAAGATTCGCTCTCAAGAAGATTTTATGCCGGGTAGACTTCCAAGTAGTACTGTAATGTCAAACACAATTGGAAACAATATGAGGGACATAAAAAATAAGATTTGTACCGATTTAGGTATGCCTGGCTTAATTGAAGATGATCATGGTATGGAATTATTGGTTAACGGAAATATAATTTCTCTAGATTTACCAATTGAAGATGTTTATAAAAAAGTTTGGAATCCTGCAAGGGGAGATTCTCCAATGATGGTGATTTGCCGATTACAAGGACTTGATGGAGAAGCCACCGAGCCAATGATTTCTTCGTTCCCTCGAGAAACCGAAGAGAATATTGATCCCGAAATTAAGTATTCATATACAGCTGTTTTAAGTGAATCAGGTGGAATTTCCGAATTAGTTAACACAATTTTGTTGCCTCTTCCACACAAATCTCGACAAGACTTGATTCATCTGTTGAGTACCTTCGTATTAGTAACTGCTAATAGGAAAGAAATGAATAAGATTAAGACAACATCACAATTATTTGGTTTAATGGAGAGTATTATTAGCAATCCTCCAGGGGATCCAGAGTTTTTCCATTCAGTAATCAAGGTAACACAGTTTTTAATAAACGATGATTACGAAGCCGATGATTTCCCAGAAAAACGAATCACATTTATTTTTGAGGCACTTGAAAAGCCTCTTTTGAGGAACAACGAGTTTTTAATTGGCCCATTCCTTTCTTTAATACCACCATTCGCTTCAAGAAGCAAAGCATTAATGGATCATGTTCTTGGATTCTTTATTTTACGTATTATCCCACAAAAACCCGAACAGAATGTTTTTCAAGATTGTAACTCATTGTTTATGCTTAATGGTCTTGCAGAGTTTGTTATGGCTTTACCAATCACCACTGAAGGATGCTCTGTTCGAACAGAAATACTGAAACACAAAGTTCTTTCTGATGCAATTTCGTTCCTTCATACCCTCTTCCCTCTTAACTTAGGAAAGAAATCCAAACAATGGTCCATATCAGTTGAGAATCCTGTTCTTCCTTCATTGATGAAGTTTGTTGCTGGAATGTCAGCTGGACATCGCCCAACACAGGAACTTTTCATTCATGATGATAACCTCTTTTTGAAATTATTAATTTCTCTCGAAACGGTTACTTCCACATTAAATATTGGTGATTTTGCATCTCAGATATTAGTTCAAGCGACAAGATCACCATCAATAATTGATGATTCTTTATCTCAACTCAGACAAAACCTCAAAGAAGAAGAAAGACAAAAAGCACAAACCCAAAGAGATGCCATATTAGGAAAATACAAGGTTACTGTCCCAGATGCTCTTATGAAAGAACTTGAAGCTTTAGGCGATTCTAATGGATGGGAGTGTTGTGTATGTAAAGAAGGATATGAAACTTTGCCCGAAGAATTATTATCAATGTATGTATATTCTAATCGAATTGGAGAATACTCCAATACCGCCACTCATTTCACATGTGTGCACCAAAAATGTCATTCAAAAGACCCAATTCGAGATCACCATGGAAGACAAATTCACACAGAGTGGGATGCTGCCTCAATCAAGAACTGTGACAGACCATGTAATGCTCTATTCCCACTTCCTCATTCATCAAGAACCACAAGCGATTACAAAGCTGCCCTTGTTCGTTATATGGAAGAGAGAGGCCATGGAGGCGACTTCTTTAAGATAATTCAAATGGATGCTCACCACCATCTTGCTACTCTTTCTAGTGGTGGAACGATTGCTATTAATCACGGAGGAGGATCAATTCCAAACAGTGTTGGAATAATTCCAATTCTTTTATATGCTGGATATGCTCTTTTAGAATGCGAAAACAATGAGTCGAGAAATCGAAAATCATATGAATCACGATACCAAACAATGATCGATAATATTGACACTCCTGATGATATTCTTTCCCTATCTCTCTGGCTATTATCTCTTGAAGAATGGGAACTTGTTAAGAAATGCCTTCTTAAAGGATTACTCAAATCAAAGGGTGTTACAAAATCCGATTCAATTGATATCATATTCGAAAAAATGAAGGCTACTTTGATATACTTCATTATTGTTCATTCATTCCAATCAATGATAAAGAAACCAACGGGAGTAGCACCTGTATTGAAGGATAATGGTGCATTATTAATCCAGAATCACAAAGGCGCTCCATTTATGACCGAGTTCTTTGAAAGAATTAATAATGAAGGTTTAACAGTATGCAATGAATGGAAAGAATACTCTGAAGAAGTTGAGGATGAGATTTTAAGCATTCCTGACCTTCGAACAGCTCTCATTCGTCTCGGTTATAACACAGAAGACCCTACGAAGTTCATATCCGAGCTTATTGAGTAAAATTCTCCTTTGACCGTTAATATATTTATTCTAATGCCTCTTTTTGGAGGGGATCCTAGATACGCCCCTATTCAGATCATTTTAGAGACCAATATTTGGTACGATATTCTTTGTTTACCGATTTTGTTTATTTTTCAGCTAAAACGGTATAATAATCAGGATTCCAATATTATTAGTTTTGTTTATATTTTTTGCGAGATTTTTCGAATATTATTGGTTTGGAGTCATAGAAAAGCCAATATTCCTGTATTTGTAGCATTTTTTATTGTAACATTTATTCCTGTTTTGGTTCTTGATTTTGTTTGGTATTTTGAATTCCCGAACAGAACACCCCTTGACAAATCATTGATGGTAGGGAATATTGTTCTCCACATTCTTGAAATTGGATGCGGAATAGTGTCATATAGGGGATTTTCTAGATATCAGAATGGTTTTTACCAGTTTTCTCGAAGAAGGCTGGCAAATACAAGAGAAGAGACCGTTCCTCTCTTGAATGTTCAATAAATGTTCTGAATAATTAAAGTTCTTTATTCGTTGCTTCTTCGTTATTCCTTGATATATGTATTCCCATTTTTTCTAAATCTTCGAGTTTTTCTTCGCTATAATCAGGGGATTTTGGATCATTAGAGATCGTTATTGATTTTGGCTTTCTAGGGGGCGACTTTAGATCAGGAATCTTCCTGGAAAGTCGCTTTTCTCTGTTTATTAGCTCTTTGCACAGAACAGAAGGGGCCTCCATTGGATTGGTTTTTAGAGCTGACTCTATTAGATCTTTAGATTCTTGAAGATATTTCTTAAATTCTTCAATAGACTCCTGGTCTGTTGTTGCACTCAAAATTGCATTCTCGGCTTTTTGAATTGTGCCATTAAGCATTTTAATAGCTCTTGGTCTTTGTTTGAATTCATCATACCTATGAAGTATACCAGCTAATTTCTCTTTGATTTTCTCAAGCCTCCTCTCAAGATCTATAGCAGAAACTCTAGAACCTGATATATCAACTGATTGCCTTTCACGAGAGAGCATCTGCTGGATTTCAAATCTTTCCTCATTCGTAGATATGTTTGAAAAGTCTTCATCATATGTTATTTTATCATTGAGATCAATAATGAATGCTTCAATTTTATGCCTAGCTGCTGCATGTTGCTTGATGTTTGCTAAATAGTCTCTATATAATTGAACATTGATATATGATTCTGTTGAATTCACCTTATACTCTGGATCGTGCAATTCAGTTCTAGATTTCAGTCCCCACGAAACAGAAGTTGAATCAACAGAATTAACCTCTCCTTTGATTGTCATATTAACAGTAACATTGGCTGTAAGTGCTGCTGATATAAAATCAATACAATCCAATGTCTGAGACAGTCCAAATGTTAACCTTATAAATGGCTTTGTTCCATTTGCCAATTGTGACGTAACATTCCTTGTTAAATAGCGTAATTCATATATAGTTGTTAACGTGAATGGTCTTGTTAATACATTAGTTGTGACCGAGTAAACATGTGGAACACGTTCCTGCTCATGTGTCAAGTATAGAGTAAAATTAAAATCATCGAATTTCCTTATTGTAATCGATCTCCTATCAGCAATTTCTCCAGGCTTGAACAAAATGCTCTTTTTCTGATTAATCTCAAAGTCAAGACCATATAATGATTTTCTTATTACATCTAATCGGGCACCTGCTACTGTGCCTGTTTGCAACGATGCATAATAAGCTGCACCTATAGCCACGGCTTCTTCGGAATTCATTGATCTTTTCAAAGTCAAAGATGGGAATGCTTTTTGAATTTCATTAACAAAACATGGAAGCCGAGTTGATCCGCCAATGAGTTCTACTTCTTCAGGAATCGACATTCCATCCAATAATGAGCGAAGTTTATTGTTGAGTTCATCGCACATCAGAGCTACTTCATCATTTGTGATTGTGATTGACATATGAAAGTCTTCAGATAAATCAATAATTGTTTCATTTGTTGAAGCAAACCTTGCTTTGGCTTTCCGAATCGATCGAAGAATTGATCTCATTTCCATTGGAGATGGTTCTCTTGGGATCTTTTTCATTACATATTTAAGTATTTCTTCATCAACTTTGTTGCCCCCAATTTGATCACTCATTCGATAGTCATCTAAATATAGTTTCACTGATCCTCCAGTTCTTTCAAACCTCCAAAGCGAGATTTCTGCTTGAACGGCTCCAATATCAATAAAAAGAGTTTTTTGGGAAAGGTTCTCTGCCTTTTTTAACCTTTCGATTGAATAATAAGCTGCTAATGCAGTGTTAGAATTTAATATTTGTGATGATGTTATATTAAGCAATTTCAAGGACTCAATAACATTCTTTCGAGCCTGTGGTGAGAAATCAGATGGCACAGCAACAACAAGTTTATCATGTTTCCTCTTAAACTTTGGCAAATGCATCATGAAGGCGATAGATGAAGCAGTTAGCGAATCTGCTCCTTTCATTGTAAAATCCTGAGGATGATTTAAATAATGAAACGGATTTTGAACACCATGAGTAGTATTCTTATATATTATTCTTTCAGCCTCTGATCCAGTAAACCATTCTGCATTATAAATATTTGATTCAGTGGAATCCAATGAGTACGCAAGAAAATTTGGTGTGGATCTGAAACCTTGTTCAGATATTTGTATTTCAATTGGTTTCCCAGGAACACCGACAGCAACCCTAACGTTTTGAGATCCGAAATCAAAGCCATAAATGGCAGAGATTGAGATATGAAACAAAACAAACAACATTAAAGGTCAAAACAAACAATGTGTTCTTGTTTAACTAAAATCAAAGATCATGTTTACTCATATATCAAATTCTTTAAAACAAAGGCAATAAAATTCTTGTGAGATCTAATTCGAGCCATTGCTATAGATAGAAGAGTTAGATTGGATAATTGCATGATAAAATACCATAATGATTATTAAAAGTTGATGAGAAAGGTTTCGTTAGTATCAATTATTTCTATTGTTTAATTTGATAGGCTTTTCCAAAAAAAGAAGATTTAAAATGATACTAATCAGATTAATCCAACAGAAGAGCCAGAGGTTCATATTTTTTTCGGATATTTTGTCCGATTTTGTTACTCATGGTCTAAATATATATAGAGGATCTCGGTATCCTCGATGATTTAGATTTATTGAAATTAATTTGGATGAATGACTGGTGCACGAAAATGACAATTATTGATTATGGAAAAAATATGTTTCCGTTCGTTCAAAAAGCAAAATTTGTACCATACAAAGCTGACAGTCTCTAATCAATAAGTGTAAGCTCAGTTCCTTTGATATACATCTTCAATATCGAGAAATCGACAAAAAACCATCAATCCAGTGAATTTAATATGCCCCACATGCTCTGTTATTAATAATATACATATCATTATCAATACCCATTTTTCTGACTTCTACGTTATCTTTTGGAGCAGCAGAAAATGTTTCTCTCATTCAATAAAACAATCTATTCAAAATAGTCTTAGCCCACAAAAACTCAGTTTTCTGATAAAATTTCAAGAATTGGTAGAATTCTTAATCGTTGGACCAGAATTATTAAGAAAAGTCATAGAAAGTCAACTCTCAAATCGAGACAACGGTTTCATAAAAAGATAATCGAATGAAGCTCTCTCTTCAATCATCAAATATTAACAATTATATGGAAAAGAGAGCATTCTTTTTATTTGGAAGAGATTTTAATAAATTGAAGAGCAAGATGA
>Ga0074193_1000256_pt1 | contig 97131 bp, 71 predicted proteins | sample EPASupsiteHSE605_FD_64523 | JGI IMG/M metagenome (GOLD analysis project Ga0074193, IMG submission 64523) | Bioremediated contaminated groundwater from EPA Superfund site, New Mexico - Sample HSE6-05 | ecosystem: Environmental > Aquatic > Deep subsurface > Groundwater > Contaminated ... | reverse complement strand
CAGTGGACTGCCGACCCTTGTCCCGAGCCTTTTCGAGCGCTGGACGAAACAGCTCCCAGTTGACCGTCTCGTTGATCTTGGCAAGCGGGTCGCCGTTCTTGTCGATTTTGTGCAATCTGTCCTGCAGATCAAAAAAGCCGGGCTGGATCATGGCTGGTCTCCATCGGATGAGGTTGTCGGGCACTCTTTAAATGGAGAGATTATAATTTAAAAACTATAAATCAACAAGTTAAATGAAATTTAGCAGCGAATGATTGCATCTAATTTTCAAGAAACCCTTAAGACAATCGGCGTGCAGCTTCCGGTGTTCTTCCAACACCTTGTTGAACCGGCAGTGCATATCTTCAACCAGGTGCAGGACATATTCCCGGGCGGCCTCCTCACCGTATTTCTCGGTGAACATCTTGGCATTTTCCAGCACTTTCGAAAAATCGTGTCGTTCATACTTAGTGGGGGGATTATCGATCCACTCATGAACTTCACGGTATTCTTTTCCGGTACGGTTGACACTTGATTGAATGTGAACGGCTAAATCAGGCATGGTCGGTTTCCTCTTAGAAGTATTGACGGTTAGAAAATTGAATTAAACATTTTTCGCCCCTGGTTCTTCCCGAACCGTGGCGAGAAAAATGGGGACCGATGCCACCAGTAAGGCGGCGACAATGATAAAAGCCCAGCTGTACCCCAGAGACGCTACCAAAAGACCGGTGACGATTGGGCCAGATGCATGGCCGACGTCAAAAATTGTGCCAAATGTACCCATAGCGGCACCATAGTGCCGGGCCTGACAATAATCAGCCACCAAGGCTGCGGATGACGAGGTAACGAACGCTTCCCCTAGACCAAAGAACATCCCTGCGATCATCAGGGGAATGAAACCGGTTAACTGGGGAATAATGGCCATGGGTACAGCACAGAGAAACATTCCGGACACGATCAGGGGCCGCCTGCCCCAGCGATCAGAAACCCTTCCCATTAGCGGCTTGGCAATAAAAGTGACGACTATCTGCACTGCCCAGAGTAAGCCCGCCTCAAAGACATTGAGTCCAGCCACAGTGACGGCATAAACCGGAAGGAACGCTTCCAGCGCACCCATACTGATATTTTGAATACCTTCCATCGCCGATGTCATCAGAACTCGCTTGTCGGCAGCAACCTCGCGGAGACCACGGGCAAACAGATGAAACCGCTCCGTCAACCCCTTACCGGCAGCAGGTTTATCGCCGTTGCGTAAAGTAAAGAGCCCAAGAATGAGGGCCGAAACTCCGGTGATCGCACTCAGCAGGAAGACCATGCGATAGTCTCCAAGGGTTGTGGTGCCTTTGCCGCCAAGCAAAAAAAGGACATAGCCACCGAGGGGGGCACCCATCAGGGTTCCAGCGATACAGACCGATGAGAACCAGCTGAGTAGCTCGCCCTTGCGGTCTCCTGCGAAATCGGCCACTACCGCCATGGCCACCGGGCCGTAGATGGCGGTGGCCAGGCCATGGAAAAATCGGACGACAACCAGGGCTGAATACTGGCTGATAAACAGGTAGGCAAAGGGCATTAAGCCGAAAATCACAAGTCCCGCCAGCATGGTCTTTCGGCGACCGATGATGTCGGAGATAGCTCCAGAGGGCATTTTGAAAAGAATACCGGTGACGGTTGAAATACCAACCGCCAATCCTATCCCTTCCGGCCCAGCCCCCAAGGAGGCGGCGAAAAGGGGAAGGACGGGGTTGCGTGCCAGGGCATAAGAAAACCGGGCCAAGAAGCCGATAGAACAGAGCCTGCGAAATAAACCTATTGCGGCCTGGGCTTGTTCAGTTGCCAGGGTTGCAGCATTCATAGTTACTCACTGATTACTTTTTGAGAGAATATCCTGCATAGAGCGCATCAAAAACAAGTAAGGCGCGTTGCAGCAATTCATGGTCACCGGTTGAGATGGCAACCAGTCCATCAATCAAGTTTTTTAGCAGACCAGCATCGTCAGGCAGTGTCGCCCCTTCCTGGACATCAATAAACCGGACAAGTTCACTGATTTTCATGATAGCGGGAGCAAGCAACCCAAAGCCACGGGCCATGACCTCAAAAGTGACGCGTTCACCTTGATGCGTGAATTCCCCTCCTTTGACATCAAAACGGACTTCGCCTTTTTCAGCCTCAGTCATTTCCTCAGGCAGTAAAAAACGAAACTGCGCCTTGGTATCAATAAACCTGCTGATAAGCCAGGAGCTGCTCAGCCGATCAATATAAAGATGAGCACGGGTTACCCAGATCCGGTTTTGATAAGCTGAACGATCAAGGAGCACTTCCGGAGTATTTGCATTGCCTTTACCTCGAAGTTTTTCTGAGACAGCATCTAAGACCGCAAGCGTTTTAGCTGCAGATCCCGAGGGAAAGAAATCCAGACTGTTAAGTGCTTCGCATCGTTTACGCAGCTTTCGCAATACCAAAGAAAATTCCTTTGCTTTTTCATCACCCACTGGAAGAGCTGTCTCTGCCAATAACTCTCTCGCTTCGGTCTGGATCTGAAGAAAGTCCTGATCGATCTGATTCTGGAAAAGTTTTTCGATCTGGTCATCTTCCATCCCTTCGATCCGGGCGCACTTAATTGCGAGGGCCTCACCACCGAGGGCGTTCACCTCGCCAATCAACCAGGTGATATTTTCCAGGAGGTCATCACGGTTAGGCAAAATCTGCAGGCCGGTCTTTAACTGGACTGCGCCACTGGCGGAAATCCTCCGCCAGATGCGCATTCGTGCTTTGGCATTGGTGGCGGGGATTGAATAAGAAAATAAAATCCATTTATCTTTCATAGTGAACAAAATATACGTTATATATATAACTAAATCAAGAGAGAAATGACAATTATTATCAATTAGCTCTGATTTAAGCAAACGAGCTACAATCCGCTCCCAATCAACAATTCGGTCCGAATCAGCGATCGGCCCCCTCCCTCTTGCTCATCGAGCAGTTCAGTTCGACCTCCTCGATTATGCATCGAACAAAGATCTCCCGGACCTCGGGCGTGTCACTGATGGTCATCAGAAACCGGCCCTTGATACCAGCGAGCACCTTGGCCAGATCCGCAAACTCCTGTGCCACGAAGTTATGCTCGTACCAGTTGATCTTCCAACATGTGGGGATCCAAGAAGAATAGAGCAATCGCTTCCGGATCAGCTCGATCACTATCTGCCGGTCATTCTCGGCCAGCTCCATTTCCGGACCTCGGTTCATGGCCAGATAGGGCCGGACCGGAATGGTCACCTTACGTCCCCTCCCCACCTTGCCGCCCAATTGCTAGATGACCGCGTATGGCACATGACCGCCGGCGCCAATAGTGACGCTGTTCTTGCTGGCCTGGCTGTGGACCGACCCTTCCAGATCCCCGTGCTCCCAGAGGATCCGCTTGCCGCTCAGGTAGCATTGCCCCTGGCCGAGAGTCCGCCGCTCTTCTTCAGCCCTTTTTTCTGGCCAGGCCCATCATCAGGATGATGGGGGAGTGCGGCCGCCAAGGGGGTGCCGTCCGGTCCGCTTTGGGCCTTAAAGTTCTCCTGTTCCGATTGCTCATAGAAGGCGCCGATGGCCTGCATAGCCGGGGTCAGGTCGGTGGCCCGATCCCGTAGTCGGTTCAACAGATCCTGGGCTTTGCGCTCATCGATTTTTAGCTGTATCTCCATTGCCAGCTCGGCACTCCGGTCATATATTCAAAGTACGGATTCGTTGATTGGTTCTGCTCGAAGGAACCGACCTCATCAGCTTTTTTGTAGGTGATGAGGGCCAGGTGGGACTTCCTCTCCCCTTCCTGGATCAGCGGATTTGATGGATATTTTCTTCCTTGTTCATCGTTGACCGGATCGGCTAAGCCTGCCGACGCTCTGGCCAGAAGGCCGGTAGTTGAGCGCAAGGGGTGTAGTGGCGATCCTCCCGGTCAACGATCTTTTTTTGTTCTGTTCTCTGTTCTCGATACGCATCGTTTCGAACAGTCTCTCCATTGCCTGACAGCTCTCCCGGTCTTATATTCAAGGTGAAGGATTCGTTGATCGGTTCGGCTGCAAGAGAACCCACCCCATCAGGTTTTTTCAGGTGATGAGGGCCAGGTGGGATTACCTCTCCCCCTCCTGGATCAACGAATTTTTCTAAGGGAGTTTGTTGATAATCCCTTTGGGGCACATTGATGATGATTCGGATTCGTTGATTGGTTCAACTCCCAGTGAACCACCCTTTTTGGCTGCTTATAGCTGATCTGGGGCAGGCGGAATCCTCTTCACCTCCACCTGAATCAACGGATTTTGTTCTTTGTGTTCTTCCTTGATTGTCGTTGACCGGCTCGGCGATGCCTGTTTTGCACTCACCAATGACCCTCCGGTGAGCGCAAGGCCGCAGTTACCCCCCGGTTAACGATATTTTTTTGTCCTCCATGCTCCGATCTCAGCGAGCAATCCACTCTTCCAACCCCATACTGATGTTCAGCTGCATCCAGGCCTCGGCGATATCCGCAGGCATGCGCCGCATCTTCTCGGCCATGGCATCGGCCAGATGCCGTTTGCCGGCAATAGCGACGTCGTAGCCCCAGCCCTTGTCGGGCAGATCCTGCCAATTCTCCGGCCGTGTACTCAACACAGGGCGAGGCGTTCCGTATCAAAGCCCATGCTCGGCTCCTCCTTCCTTGACGATCGGGCGGAACAGGTTGTTTTCGATCTTCTCCACCAGCTTGGTCATCATCTGGGTGTTGAGGTGGATGATGTCCGCCAGGTCGTTGGTCAATTTGGCGTAATTCTCCACCAGATAGACGTTCTTCTCGTAGAAGCCGGCCACCTGCTCGAACCGCTTCTCCTGGGCATTGATAATGGCCATGAACTGTTCCTTGTTGGCCGCCATTTCTTCCCGGTGCTGGGCCTCGCCCCTTACCTTTGTATTCCCGGAACTGGGCCTCCCGCAGCCCTTCGTTCTTGACCGCCTCCAGCCGTTCCCGCTCATACCGCCGGTGATCGGCGTACAAGAAGGCCATCACCAGGGAAGGCGCGCCCATGCAGATGACGATGATCCCCGGTGCGCCCAAGGTTTTGATGACGGTGTTGATGATGCCCAGTTCTTCGCTCAACGTGGCCTCCTCTCGTAGTGGTGTTGGCAGAGAATGCAGCGGGTGCAGCCTGGCATGGCCTGGCGCCGCTTCTCCGGTATAGGGTTGCCGCAGTCCTCGCACTCGGTGGCCGACTAGCCCTGCGGCATGCGGTCCAGTTGCCGTTGCAGGGCCAGCCGTCCAAAGTGCTCCCGGCTCTGCTGGGCGAGATCGGCCTCGTCCATTTATTTCGTGGAACCTGAGCCTGAGATCATACCGACGACCTGTACCCTGGGGCTGTTGGCATATCCGCTCTCGTGCTGCATGGTGGCGGTACAGGCGTTGGCAAAACTCATGGTCCCTCGTGGTTGGAGAATGAAATCTCAACTTCAAGAAGAGGCGAATCATGGGACCCGCCTCTATCTCAAGGAAAAGGAGAATGCATGGCTGTCCGAGCCATGTTGACGAGGGAACTATAGGAGAGAGGGGAGGAGGAGATCAGTCTGTTGGGCTACAGTGTGGTGATTGCAGAGTGAAGGGAGGTGATTAGGTAAATTTACCTATGTAATTTTAATGAGATCGATAGTTGCCAAGGTAGGCCAAGAATGGTAGACAAGAAAATTGTGTAAGTTTTTCATATAAAATGAGAAAATTTCACTTCGCCTTCCTTTGCGGTGAGTGCATTGAATATCATGACCCCAGAACGCTTTATTGCTCTTTGGAAAGACAACAGGTTGAATGAACGGGCTGGCGCTCAGCAGCATTTCAACGACCTGTGTGAATTGCTCGGCGTCAACAAGCCGCGAGACCCGGACAATTACTGCTTCGAGCGTGGGGCCAAGAAATCCAGCGGCAGAGACGGATGGGCGGATGTATGGAAGCGTGGTTGTTTTGGCTGGGAAAACAAAAAACCTGGCCGTGACCTGGCCGCTGCCCTCAAACAGCTCACTGACTACACACTCCAGCTTGAGAACCCGCCGTTGTTGGTCGTCTGTGACCGGGAACGCATTGTTATCCATACGGCCTTCACCGGTTACCCTGACGAGCCGCGCGAAATTTGGATCGACGATCTGCTTGACCCCGGCAAGCGGCAGCTCCTCAATTGGGTATTCACAGACCCGATTAAACTCCGACCGGAGAAATCAACTGCGGCCATTACCGAAGAGGCAGCAGGCCAATTCGCCAACCTGGCCCAGAGTATGCGCCAGCGCGGCTGTGATGGTCAACAAATTGCCCATTTTCTCGTCCAATGTCTCTTCTGCATGTTCGCTGAAGATGAAGAATTGCTGCCGGCCAATATTTTTACCGACCTGCTCAAAAATGCCAGAAGCGACACCGCCAAGGCTGCCAACCGGATCGGCAAGCTTTTCGCAGCGATGCAGCAACAGTCCGGTGGCGAGTACGGCGACCATGATATTGCCTGGTTCAACGGCAGCCTGTTCAAAATCGTTGATATTCCGCCCCTGACCATCAATGATATTGCCACCCTGTATGAGGCCGCATCAGCTCGTGATTGGCGGGCCATCGACCCCACGATTTTCGGCACACTTTTTGAACGTGGTCTGGACCCCAAAGCCCGTGCTCCTCTTGGCGCTCATTACACTGACACCGCCACCATCGCCAAACTCATCCACCCGTTGATTACCGCGCCGTTGCTTGCCGAATGGGAAGAGGCCAAGGCGAACATCGCCGCCGGCCAGGGCAAGGGACCACGCACCAAGGCGTACCAGAAAAGCCGCGCCGCCTATACCGGCTTCATCCAGCGGCTCGTTTCCCTCCGGGTGCTTGATCCGGCATGCGGTTCAGGCAATTTTCTCTATCTGGCGCTCAAGGCCTTGCGAGACGTGGAGAAACAGTTCAACATCGAGGCCCAGGATTTGGGTTACCCCGCTGCGCTCTCAATCCTCACCGGGCCACGGAACATTGCCGGCATAGAAATCAATGATTTTGCGGCGGAGCTGGCAAGGACCACCGTTTGGATCGGCGACATTCAGTGGTGTCGCCGCAATGGCCGAGATATAGAGCGCAATCCAATTCTCCGTTCGCTCGACAGCATCGAGCACCGTGACGCCCTGCTCAACCCGGACGGCACCGAGGCTGACTGGCCCAAGGCTAATGTCATCGTCGGCAATCCGCCCTTTCTTGGGGATAAGATGATGCGCGGCGAGCTGGGCGACGGCTACGTCGAACGCCTGCGCGCCTGTTATCAGGGACGGGTTCCCGGCGGTGCCGATCTGGTGACCTACTGGTTTGAAAAGGCCCGTGCTCAGATCGAGTCAGGGCAAGCCGACGCCGCCGGCTTGGTGGCCACCAACTCCATCCGCCAGAAACGCAATCGGGTGGTGCTGGAACGCATCCAGGCGTCAACCCGTATGTTCGAGGCCTGGTCAGACGAGGATTGGGTGAATGAAGGGGCGGCGGTGCGGGTCAGTTTAGTTTGTTTCGGACAGGGCGGCGAGGCCCGGCTTGATGGCCAGCCGGTAGCCGAGATTCATGCCGACCTGACAGGCAGCGCCCTGGGTGGAGAAAACCTTGACCTCACCCAGGCAAAGCCGTTGGCCGCCAACAAGAGCCGTTCATTCTTCGGCCTCTGTTTGGCCGGTCCCTTCAAGGTCGATACCGCCACGGCCCTGGAATGGCTCAAGGACACCGGCAACCCCAATGGCCGGCCCAATAGCGATGTGGTGCGGCCTATCTACAACGGCACGGACATTACCCGGCATTGGGCAGGCAACTGGGTGATCGATTTCGCCGCTATGGAGCAGCACGAGGCCGCCGATTACCTAAAACCCTTTGCCTATGTGGAGGCAACGGTTCGGCCCATACGCATCAACAACAATCGAGCGGCCAGGGCAGAAAGATGGTGGCATCATGGAGAGAAGAGGCCGGCATTACGCACGCAACTCCAATATCTCAGCCACTACATTGCCACCCCGGAGACAGCCAAACACCGCTTTTTTGTCCGGTTTCCAGTGCAAGTTGCGCCGGAACACAAACTCATTGTTATCCCTCGACAGGATGACCTTGTTTTAGGCATCCTATCTTCCCGCATTCATTGCTTGTGGGCGATCGAAAAAGGCGGTCGATTGGGAGTTGGCAACGACCCCGTCTATAATACCAGCCTCTGCTTTGAAACCTTCCCGTTTCCGGCCGGTTTCGATTTGAGCGATCCCGCCCCGCCCGCCGTAGAACCGTTTCTGGCCATTGCCCCAGCCGCAGCCGAACTGCTTGCCTGGCGTGAGCGGTGGCTCAACCCGGAAGGCTGGCTTGATTTGGTCAGCACCCCCGAGGAACAGGCCGCCGGTTTCCCGCCCCGGCCCATTCCCAAGCCGGCCCATGCTGCCGAATGGAAACGCCGCACCTTGACCAACCTTTACAACGAGATGCCCGCCGGTCTACGCATCCGTCATGAACAACTCGACCAGGCTGTGGCCTTGGCCTATGGCTGGACCGACTACACCCCTGCCATGGCCGATGCCACCATCCTGACCCGCCTGTTAGATTACAACCTGGAACGATACAATTGCTCAAAGCAATGATGGCTGGGTTATGCACATCGGAAAGGGTGAAGATGTATTGGAAGTATGTTGACTGGCGGGACATTCATATGTTCCCGGTGCGTTATACCAAGCTATCTTACCAGCAGGACTCAATGGAGCTATCCGTTTTCTGGATATCCTTCAAAACTGCATGATATCCAGTTAGGTGAAACCTAAAATTAGTGACTCGCGGACGGATTAGATAGAAAGGCCGAACGATAACCGGAAAGCGGATAATAACTTGTTAGGCGGCAAGAGGCCCCATGAACCAAGAGCAGATCAAGTATGCCGAGCTACTTCGTGAGGCGTTTAATGAATATCTTGAGCATGTCCATGAATTGCCACTGAGCCCGGGAGGCAAGCTGCTTGGCTACGACTTTGATTTCATAAACGGGCGTAAGTGGCACACGCTCGGGGACGCGATGGTCCAATGCGACCTTCGAGAACTGACCAATCTCATCAACGGATGGAATGACTTACTTTGCCGTTGGCATGCTTGGAACATAGTTCTTGAAAGTCGAGAAGAGCGGGAGGCCTGGGAGTTGCGGAGCGAATTTCTAGATTCATTAGCGCATGAATGCCTGCTTATGCCGGCCTCACTTCGAGATGCAATAACTTCCGTTGCAACGGCGGCATTTCACAAAGTACGCCTAAGTATTGACCGATCATATATCGATTACCTTGAGGGAGAACCTAGAACCCCCGAGGAGACACTAAAGCCGCTTAATCGGAAGCAGAAGGAAAGGCGCCTCTCCCGACTCGTGCAGGTCTGGCCGGATTCCAACCGATTTCTGAAAGCGTTACGCGAAATAAATACACAGGATTACATTGAGGTAACCAGCAACTACCGAAACCTGACGGCTCATTCCATTGGTCCGCATCTCGGCATTGGCCATACGCGCACCGTCACGCGTAGTGTAAAACAAGCCCAATCCCTCGAGCAAGTTGACGATGGCAGCTATGTTTTGAAAGATATACCGGGCAAGTTGGCAGTAAGCTATGGCTTTGGAGGCACGCCACCGCTGGACCTAGAGACTGTTGTTCGGGCTGCCAATCTTAGCCAGTTTGAGAAGGCACGGTCATGTTACATCGAGTATCGAGCGCTTCTCGAGGCAGCAGTAGATGAAATTGAGCTAGTTGAAAGCGCTGTCTAACCATCTGCTGAGGGCATTGCCGATACCGATCAGCTCGGCCCACGGTACGCATGTCGCTGTTCAGATCTTCCAGCCGGGGCTAGGCGTCTGGCGGCAGATCAACGATGTCTTCCTGCTTGCTCACTTGTTCTTTGTTCCTTGCGTTGCCAACCGGTGTTCCAGATCGGTGATCAGAATATGCAGGGCCGTGCCGTCTTCCAGCCATTCAAACCGGTCTACCCCGAACTGCTTCTTCACTCTGGTATGGAGTTTGGCCATGTCGTAGCCCAGCTCATGCCAGAGGGCCAAGACCTTGCGCTGCTGCCGCGCTGCCGGGCCGGGCTTGATCTCGATGAACTGGCCCTCGCTTTTCCGCTGCCCTCGTGGGCCGTCCACCTTTGGCACCCAGCCTTTGGCCTCAAACAGGTTGATCAGCTCCTGAGCCTGCTGCTCGGTGAGCTCCTTGGCCGATCTCACCTTAAAATTGAGCCAGAGGATATCGCGGTAGGCTTCTTCGCTCAGGGCCAATTCCTTTTTGGCGATGTGGATTTTGGCGAGCTTGGCGTGATCAGGCATGGTTATTCCTCACTGACAGGGGGCATGGATTTCAGCCGCAGCTTGGCCAGGGCCTCCTGCACGGCTGGCGGCAGTGGCCCCGTGGGCATCGGTTGGCCTGGGCGTTGCCGTTGGCCTCCGCCTGCCGGGTTTGGTGTCCTTGATGCGCGTCGGCCTGCTCGGCGAGCCGCCAGTTCGTAGGGTGCGTTGCACGCACGGCAAAGGGTGCAAGGAATGCACCCTACCTCTTTTGGCTGCTCGTCAGGTTCAAGCCGCCACGCTTGAACGTTCCCGGCCAGTGTTGCCAACGTGGTGAATCTGCCCCATGCAGATCCTATCGCTGGCCGGGATTTCGCTTTTTTTGTACTATATTGCCGAAAAATCCAGACTCAACTGCCGATAAGCGGGTGTTAGGGGATTCGATGTCGCCGACCATTCAGGAATGGTGACACTGTTATGATTGATATCGGGAAAAAATCAATAAAGGAGGGGATGATCTACGCTATCCGCTTTGACTCGACGGTCATGATTAAGCGGCTGGCTTTCCGCCCTGGTGGGCGAATGCTAATAATTTCAGACAATCGACACGAATACGAACCCTACGAAGCCGATGCCAAGGATCTGCACATCATCGGTCAGATCATCTTTTTCTGCCGAACTTTCGCCACCGAATAAAAGCGGTTCAGCCTGTCTTAATTTTCTCGGTTTATGCGCAAAACAGGACGATTTCGCCCCAAAACCGAAAAGTTTCTTGTTTTAAAAATTTGTCCGAAAATTTTTTCTTTCTTCCGCAGAAGTCCGCATAAAGTCTAGCAAAAGTACTATAAAAGTACCGCTATTCCACGCCATTCAAAGTTTCTACGTTTATATGCCCCCCTATATCCTCACTGGCATTTTTACTGGAAAGCCCCCCGGCAAAAAAAAACGGGTAACTGGATTTCTCCAATTACCCGTATATACTGGCGGAGCCGACGAGACTCGAACTCGCGACCTCCGGCGTGACAGGCCGGCGTTCTAACCAACTGAACTACGACTCCAGTATGTGTGGTGGGCGAAACAGGGATCGAACCTGTGACCCTCGGCTTGTAAGGCCGATGCTCTCCCAGCTGAGCTATTCGCCCCAAAAGGTGACGGTGTATTTATCAGGTAACCCCTTACCCGTCAAGCAAAAAACAGAACCTTTACAAAGTATGAGCAATTTCTTCATCGCATTTCCCCTGAACAAAACAACCTTTCGGTTTACTGTGCCGGGGTGTTGTGCGAAGATATGGTAAAATCGCTGAAAATCGAATCCAACGACACATCCTTGAACAGTGTTTCCCCATCTTTCAGAATCAGAGCCCGCTGCAGCACTTCATCAACATCGTCTACCAGATCGATAACCAGACTGTTGCGAATTTTCTGCGGCACATCGCGAAGATTGCGCTCGTTTTCCCGTGGAATCAACACATGGGTAATGCCACCTCGCTTGGCGGCCAGCAGTTTTTCGGTCAATCCACCAATGGGCAGCACCCGGCCGCGCAGGGTGATTTCCCCGGTCATGGCCAGTTTCCGGTCCACGGGCAACTTGAGTATGGCAGAGACGATGGCAGTGGCAATGGTAATGCCCGCCGATGGCCCATCCTTGGGAATGGCCCCTTCGGGTACATGCACATGGATATCGATCTTCTGATAAAAATCGGAGTCCAAGCCAAGCCGCATGGCCCGAGACCGCACATATGAGAGAGCCGCCTGCGCCGATTCCTGCATAACGTCGCCAAGTTTGCCGGTAATGGTCAGTTTGCCGGATCCGGGCATGATGGTAGCCTCGATCTGCAGCAGCTCGCCGCCGACCTCGGTCCAGGCCATACCGGTGGACAAGCCGATCTCATGGCGTTCCTCAGCAAGACCAAAGCGATACTTAGGAACGCCAAGGTAGCGCTCAACTGCCTGGGGCGAGATCCGGTACTTTTTCCGCGGCTCCTTGTTTTTGAGCCGCTCGCGCGCCACCTTGCGGCAGATGGAGGCGATGGTCCGCTCCAGGCTGCGCACCCCGGCTTCCCGGGTATAGCGGCGGATAATATCCAGGATGGCTTTTTCGTTGAGCGCAATCTCGTCAGGTTTAAAGCCGTTAGCCTCAAGCTGTTTGGGCAGAAGGAACTCGCTGGCGATATTGAGCTTTTCTTCTTCAGTATAACCGTTGAGCTGGATGATTTCCATGCGGTCCTGCAACGGTGCCGGAATGCCGTGCAGATGGTTGGCCGTGGTGATGAAAAACACCTCGGACAGGTCGTAATCGACATCAAGATAGTGATCGTTGAAGGCGTAGTTCTGTTCCGGATCGAGAACCTCGAGCAGGGCTGCCGATGGGTCGCCACGGAAATCGACGCTCATCTTGTCGACTTCGTCGAGACAGAATACCGGATTGATCACTCCGGCCTTTTGCATCGAGAGGATAATTTTACCAGGCATGGCGCCAATGTAGGTGCGCCGGTGGCCACGAATCTCAGCCTCGTCGCGCACCCCGCCCAACGACAGGCGGACAAATTCCCGCCCCATGGCCCGGGCAATGGACCGGCAGACCGACGTTTTGCCCACGCCTGGAGGACCGACCAGACACAGGATCGGTCCGCGAATTTTTTTCACCTGCGCCTGAACCGCCAGATATTCGAGAATCCGCTCTTTAGGCTTTTCCAGGCCGTAATGGTCCTCATTGAGCACCACCTCGGCCCGTTCAATGTCAATTTTGGAATGCGATTTCTTTTTCCACGGCAGGCTGATGATTGCATCGATATAGTTGCGCACCACCGTGGTTTCAGCCGACATCGGCGGCATCTGGCGGAGCTTTTTAAATTCCTTGCTCACCTTGTCCTTGACCGCCTTGGGCAGGCGCTTCTTGTCAATGGCCTGCTGCAATTCACTCAGATCGTCGCCCCCCTCGCCCTGCCCCATCTCATCCTGAATCGCCCGCATCTTTTCGGAAAGATAGTAGTTGCGCTGGGTAGCGTTCATCTTCTTCTTCACCTTGGCATGGATATCCTTTTCCATCTCGGAGAGTTCCATCTCCCGATAGAGAATTTCCAGGACCTTGGAGATACGCTGCGGCAAACTAACCAGTTCGAGGATCGACTGTTTTTCCTCGGTTCGCAGTTGGATATGGGAAGAAATAAGGTCGACCATCCGGGATGGCTCTTCCAGGGCGGTGATCGATTTGAGCACCTCGCGCGGCAGTTTCTTGTTGGTCAGGGTGTACTGATCAAAGGCCTTGCGCAGTTCGCGGAGAAAGGCAGGCACGTCTTCGCGCTCGACGTCGACGTCCGGGACCTCGGCCAGCCTGACCGAATAAAAGGAATCCTCGTGATCGCCACCCTCGAACGCACCTACGATGATCGCCCGCCGTTTGCCTTCCACCAGGGCCTTGATTGTCCCGTCGGGCAGGCGAAGAAGCTGCATCACCGAAGCCAGGGTGCCCAGAGAATAGAGATGTTTTTGTTCGGGATCGTCCACCCGTGCATCTTTCTGGGTCACCAAAAAAATAAGCGAACGAGTTTCCATGGCCGCCTCGAGCGCCATGATTGATTTTTTTCTCCCCACCACCAGAGGCGCGACCATGCCCGGAAAGAGCACAATGTCCCGGAGCGGCATCAAGGGATAGATTTCGGCAGTCAGTTCACTCATAGGCTACTATCAGGCGAGTTTCTTCGTTTCGGCATTGTCATAGAGGATAACCGGATACTCCCCCTGGGTAATGACCTGTTCATTGATGACGCATTCGGTGGCATGTTCGTCCGATGGCAACTCATACATGACGTCAAGCATGCATTCTTCCATGACCGAGCGCAGTCCGCGCGCTCCCGATTTGCGAGCCAGGGCCTTCTGGGCGATCGCCTTGAAAGCGCCTTCGGTGAAGCGCAGGGTAATGCCTTCGTAGGCGAACAGTTTTTCGAACTGCTTGCTCAACGCATTTTTCGGTTCCTTGAGGATGCGGATCAGATCGTCTTCCACTAACTCCTCCATGGTGGCGATGACCGGCAGACGGCCGACCAGTTCCGGAATCAGACCGAACTTGAGCAGATCTTCAGGCTGAATCGAGGCCAGGATCTCGCCGATGGACCGTTCCTTCTGGCTGACCACCTTGGCACCGAAGCCCATGGCCTGGGTCCCGGTCCGCCGCTTGATCACGCCATCCAGGCCGACAAAGGCGCCGCCGACGATAAAGAGGATGTTGGTGGTGTCAATGCGCACCAGTTCCTGCTGGGGATGCTTACGGCCACCCTTGGGCGGCACCGAAGCCATGGTGCCTTCAATGATCTTGAGCAGGGCCTGCTGCACTCCTTCGCCGGAAACATCGCGGGTCAGGGAAGCGGAGTCGGATTTGCGGGCGATCTTATCGATTTCGTCGATGTAGATAATACCTTGCTGGGCCTTCTCGATGTCATAATCGGCCGCCTGGAGGAGACTGACCAGAATATTTTCCACATCTTCACCGACATAGCCCGCTTCGGTCAGCGTGGTGGCGTCGGCGATGGTAAACGGCACCTTGAGCAGCCGGGCCAGGGTCTGGGCCACCAGGGTCTTGCCGCTGCCGGTCGGACCGATGAGGATGATATTCGACTTCTGCAGCTCGACCTCGTCACTCCCCACAGGCGGCGCATTGATTCGCTTGTAGTGATTGTGCACCGCCACCGACAGGATCCGCTTGGCGTGTTCCTGACCGATGACATACTGGTCGAGATAGGCCTTGATCTCCTTGGGCTTGAGCACCTGCTGGCCGAATTCAACCGGTTCGCCATCCTCTTCAGAGGAATCGGTCATGATCTCATTGCACAGGGCAATGCATTCGTCACAAATATAGACATTGGGTCCGGCGATCAGCTTGCCGACCTCTTCCTGGTTCTTGCCGCAGAACGAACAGACGCAGGAAATATCAGGATCATCATGAAATTCGTTATTCACCGTCACTTCTCCCCGCCCAGCTCCTCACGGTTGGCCAAGACTTTATCGATAATGCCGTACTGGCAGGCCTCGGCGGCGCTCATGAAGTTGTCGCGCTCCGTGTCTGCCTGAACTTTCTTGAGGGACTTTCCGGTGTGGTTCGACAAAATGGTGTTGAGATCATGGCGCATCCGCAGGATCTCACGGGCATGAATGTCAATGTCCGTGGCTTGGCCCTGATAACCGCCCATGGGCTGGTGGATCATGATCCGCGAATTGGGCAAGGCGAACCGTTTACCGGCGGCGCCGCTGGCTAAAAGCAAGGCGCCCATGGAGGCGGCCTGGCCCATGCAAAGGGTGGCCACATCGCACCGAATATATTGCATGGTGTCGTAGATGGCCATACCGGCTGTTACCGACCCGCCGGGGGAATTGATGTAAAAGGTGATGTCCTTATCCGGATCTTCGGCCTCAAGAAACAGCAATTGGGCAACAACCACACTGGCAACGTCGTCGTTGACCTGGCTGCCAAGAAAGATGATGCGTTCCTTGAGCAGCCGGGAATAAATATCGTAAGCCCGTTCGCCGCGCGGACTCTGTTCAACAACCATGGGAACCAGATTCATGTTTTTTCTCCGGAATTCGTCAAAAATGGCGAGCCATCGGCTCGCCATTGGAAAGTACCGGCCGCGACCTGATTAGGCCTCGGCTTGCTCCGAAGCCGGTTCCGTGACCGCAACTTCGGTGAATTTGGCCTGCTCGCGCAGGAAGTTAAGCACTTTCTCGTTGTGCAGTTCATTCATGAACGGGAGAATCTCCTCCCGCCGTTTGAAGTATTTCTTCACTTCGTCAAGGGTCATCCGGTACTGATCGGCAATGCGCTGATAGCCGCGCTGGATATCCTCGTCAGCGATCTTGATTTCCTCGACTTCGGCAATTTTTTTCAAGAGAAAATCACCCTTGACCCGCTTGACCGCGACTTCCTTGTTCTTTTCTACCAGATCATTCAGATTGATGCCGGCGGACTCGAATGACAGGCCACTGCGTTTGAGATTCTCTTCAGTCTCTTTGAGCATTTCCTGAATCTCAAAATTCACCAGCCGCTGCGGCACCTCGAAGGGGTTGAGTTCGATCAGTTTGTGCATGATCCGATCGTTCAAGTCTCCTTGAAGAGTGTCGTCCTTGGCTTTTTGCAGCCGCTGACGGATGTCTTCCTTGAGGTCAGCCAGGGTGTTCAATTCAGGCTTGATATCCTTAGCGAACTCGTCGTCGAGCGCCGGCTTGATCCGTATCTTGACATCTTTGATATCCACCTTGAATTCTACATTTTTTCCCGCAATCGCTGGATTGGGGTAATCGGCGGGAAAGGTGATCTCGTAGAGGGTTTTGTCACCCTTTTTCAAACCGAATAATTTTTCCTCGAAATCCTTGCCCAGGCGATGCATGCCCATATCGACGCTGAAGTTCTCGTTGTGCACTTCCTTCATGGCCTTACCGTTATGAAAGCCCTGAAAATCAACGATCGCGACATCGTCCAAGGCAATGGCATGCCCTTCCTCGGCCGTCTGCAAGACCGCCTGGTGCCGCTGCAACAAGGTTAATTCCTTCTCGACTTCTTCCTCTCCGACCGTAATTACAGGCTTCTCCACCTCGAGCCCCTTGTACTCCTTGAGTTCGATCTGCGGCTTGATGTCGATCATGGCCACATAGAGAAAAGTACCGTCTTCGGTAAATTTGTGTTCGGTGATTTCCGGGTGCACTACGGGATCAAGCTTCTCTTTCTCGACAGCATCGAAATAACTGTCCTGCACCAGTTTCTCCCCCACCTCGTTCTCAACCTGGGCCTTGAAGTTATTTTCGAGCACACTCTGGGGAATTTTACCGCGACGGAACCCCTTCAGCTTGACATCTTTATTGATTTTGGCATAGGCCTTGTCGAGGGCCGGACCCACGGTTTCCTTAGGAAGGGTGATGGTCAGTTTCCTTGTCAGCTCTGAGAGATTTTCGACGACGATTTCCATGGACTGCGGTTCCTCTTGTTCGATTTGCCGCGGCTATTACCCCAACGGCGTTGTGTATGGTCAGCCCGCTTTTCTACCTGTCGGCGTGCTGTGCTTGATGACGGGAATCATTGGTGCGAGAGGGGGGACTCGAACCCCCAAGGGCCAGGCCCGCTGGATCCTAAGTCCAGTGCGTCTACCAATTTCACCACTCTCGCAGCATGTTAAACGGTAATTAATAACCAGAATAACCGATCCCGTCAAGTAATCCATAGGGTGGAAAAATTGGATTATCAACAAATTTAGGACATTAAACGGGCCTTCACGGCTCCCCTGTTTCACCCTAGAAAACGAAAGGCTTAGGTCCCAACTCGCTCTCTATCCGCCCTCTACCCGCTCACAAGTCACCATAGTTTCCACAATGTTTCCACGGAGAAGCTATGGCATTTTACGCATGCCCAGACTGTATTAATGCACCTTCTCCGGCAGCTTTTCATTCTCCTTGAGATGGGTCAGAAGAATGCGGCGAACTTCTTCGATGACCAAGGGATGTCCCTGGCAGGAGTGGCTGGAACGCACGAGAAATTCTGACTCCACAAAATCCACATGAGCGCTGGTGTACTTGACCACACCGTCGTCGCCATCGGGCGGGGTCTCGTTGCCGTCGATGGCAATGATGGAATGTCCCTTGATCCCAGGGGCGAGAGGAATCTCCGCCAAGGTTTGCAGGACAGGATTGTTTGGTGACATCACATCGAGACTGGTCATGCTCACAAACTGCTGGGCATGCGCATCGGAAACGCCCAAGCGACTAACAGTGGTCATCAAATTGGCAGTCGATTGGAGAACTCCCTTTGGCAGGGCAATCATTTTGAGGACAAGGGTGCGCACCCAGTTTTTGGAGAGAAAACTGCCCCGATGAGGGGTGGCGATGAAGACCACCCTGCTGACAAAGGGCAATGGTTTATAGAGAACCTCTTTTTCAAGGCGCGCCCGATCTTCATCCGTCACCTCGAGCTGGGCCAGCGATTTCCCCGTCGCCGCCCGGACAACGGCATCGCCAGTGTCGGTGGCGGTCAGCTTGGTAAGCAGTCCCCCTTGGCTGTGGCCGATGACGACCATTTTGCGTAAAGCGGCATTGGTTCCCTCCGGATCCAACTGCTGCAACTGTGTGCTCAGGACTTCTCTGAGCTCTTGCGCAGAGATACCGATCCGTTTGCCGCTGTCATAGAAAAAATTCCACATCTGGTATTTCCGGTTGATGACCGGATCGGCGCGGAGCGTGTTGGCCATTTCCGCCCAGGCAGCGGGACTGCTGAAGGTCCCATGCACCAGAACGATGGGGATCTTGTCCGGTTCAAAGGGTTGCATATAAAACACGCCGGTTTTGACAAAGCCCGTCCCGTGCAGAAACTCTTTGAAGCCCAGCCCCTTGAAGTACGGCTGATCGATCGTGTAGGCCAATTGCGCGGTCACGTCCCGTTCCAGAGGAACTTTTTTGTCCCCGACCTCAATTTCGGTTTGGTCGTAGGCCGAGTACAGTTCCAGTTTGCCGGTGCAGGTGCCTGCCTTGATATCTTTCAGTTGACAGTTAAACCGCAGAAAAAGAGTTGCCGGACTGGTCCGGTACATGGGTGCTCCTTCCGCTTTTTTTTCAACGGCAATGATCGGTGCCCCCAGTCCTGCCTCCCGGTTTCTTCGGCTCAAGCCCCTTACGCCAAATCGGTCCGTGGAGACAAACTTCTCGAAATGGTCCATTTCCTGATGGAATTTCTTGGCATCAAGGGAAAAGGCAAAACGGCCGACCGGGAGTTCCACTTCGGCGGGAGCGATCTGGAGATTGCCGTTGGCATCGGTCAGGGCTTCGGCCAGGGCATTATTATACAAATCACAGGCGATCCGGTATCGCCGGTCAAAGGCGCTGGGCGGCTCCAGCCATTCTCTACCCAACAGATAAAAATAGGCATAGAGAGCCGAGGCGAAAAAATGGGGGTGTGACTGTTCGGTGCTAGTATGCCGGTATTGCATGCCGATAAAATAATTGAGTTCTGCCAGGGCAAAGAGCAGATCGTTGCGATAATCTTTCTCTGCCTCGTGATGGAGAAAGGAGAGGACCTGCTGCGGATCTTCGTTAAAGGGCTGGACCAGGTTGTAGCGGGTAAGAATGTCCTCGGAGAAACGGCTGTATTCGTCTGCGCTGACGGCGCTGACCGATATCTGGGCATAGGTTTCCCGCGGATCGTTTTTTTTCACCCCCACCGATGTGGCACAGCTGGTGAGACTGAAGGCGGCAAGCACAAGGAACAGCATGAGCCTTCCCCGATACGGCAGGGCGAACAGCTTCTTTTCTGGCCACAACCGTCCACAAATCGAGGGGCAAATGGCACTAGCCAGTTGAGAAAAGAATGGAAAACGCTTCATGTCGATTCCTTCAGTCAGTTTTGTTTATGTTGAAATGCATACACCACTGACCAACCAAACAGCACGGTGTTCATTCACCCTGCCATCAGCGGTGCAGGTGAAAACATCGTGCACCATGCGGTCACCGTCCATGAGGTTTCGTCACTTTGCCTGGGCCGAGGGGGCCCATGCCCGGCAGCCCCGCACGGATACGCAGAGAAAAATCGGGATCCTGGTCGGCGGCCTTGGCTGCGGAATTGATGATGCTTCGTCGTTTCAGTTCAGCAAAGGGGAGGGAAGTATCCAGCGTTCCCTTTTCGTAGGCCAAAACATCGGCATAGCCGTTGGCCAGCAGTCGCCAGTCCCAAAAAATTTTTTGGTAATAAGGTCTGGTGCCCTATTTTAAGTGCCATAAACATGGTGTTGCTTGTACTAGTGCACCAAGCAGGGATGGTCAGGGGGAATGATACTGTTAAAGTCTGGTTCGTTAGGATATAAGCCACTGCTTTGAGAAGGCACTACAATCCACTGCCCCAACGGTACTGCCAGGCGGCACCTAGCAAATCATAATCGTTGCCAATACGAGTTGCCACGCCACTACTGGCATAGAGCTTGATGGAATTGTTTTTGTTGATCGGCAAGGAGAGCGTAGCTCCAAAACGCAGATTGCTTTGGCGATCATCCTTTTCTACCCCGTTCAATGTTGTCTGCCCACCGTAATCATACGTCCCGCTGATGGCCGCCCAAACCCCTTGGCCAAAGTTATAGGTAACATGCAGTTGAGACGTATAGACAGGATCCTGCTCAAGAGTGTTACCTTTGAAATAATCGTCGTTATCGGTGAAAAGGAAGGCACCAGCAGATACTTCCAACGTCCACGGTCCAAGTTCCTTGGAAACCCCAAGTACAGGTTTGACAAACCATCGGTTTGCGCCAAGATTGACCAACTTGTCAGAGTCGTACTGACCCAAAGGTGGAGAAATTTGAATGCTGCCACCAATGATGAGATCTTGCTTATATTGGGAAAATTCTTGGAGCGATAAAGCTGGGGCACCGTAGAAATTCCATGAAAAGCGGAAGAGCGGGTCATTCAATCCGTTGATATTGCGCTCGACCCGCCTTCCCGCATTCCTTGCTGTTCCTGACAGATGGGAATACGGCAGGATGACATCGAACTTCGCCGATTTCCCCCACACATCCAGCGTCTGCGCGAAAGCCAAAACCTCGGTATTCATTTTAAGCTCCGCATCCTCAATGGGCGACGAGGCAACCGTCGACAATCCACCTTGTGAATAGGCGTAGCCGGCGATCAGAAAATGAATACCGATCGGAGTGTTGCTGAATGATCTCGGTTCTATCTCCGCTGCTTCGGCAAAAGCTGCCGCGAAAAATAACGCTATGGCAGCGACTAATGCATAAAAGTTACGTTCAATAGAACACATTGCATTGTTCCCGGTCCTACAGCGAGCAGCCTCGGAGGACAGTTCTTGATCAAAGCACAGCGTTGTTCCTTCGCGCACACCTTCGAGGTGCGAGGAACCCAGCAAACAATGCCGCTCCAGGGAATCTCCCGCTATTTCTCACCCTGCAGACGTCGTGATCCTTCGATGAGAGGATGCCAACCAAACACAAGCGTAACCATAAACTTGTCCATGCGCAGGTCATCGGGAGCGTCATCGTTCAAGGTCGACATGTACCCGAAGGTGAGGTTCAAATTCTCATTGACACTATACCCCAGGGTTAAGCCCATGCCGAAATTGCTCAGTTCCTCACCGGCGACATCGTCAATGGTTGGCTGACCGCCGGTGTACCAAGCGGCATCGAGCGATCCCCAGAAACGCTCTGTCAGGTCACGTGTCAGGTGGGCGTCCAGTTGGAAAATGGGGTCGGTTTCCATCGTTTTGCCAACATAATCGTCATTGTCACCGAACAACCATACGGCGGGGAGCAATTCCAGGGTCGTTCGCTGGCCTGGCACCCAAGGACCAAGCTGGCAGATGATCGGCATGCCCAGGCGACCATACCATCGGTTCTGGCCGATATTTAATACCTGGTCGCTGTCATACTCACCAATCGGCAAGGCGAGGTCGGCCAGCAGGTCGACAGAGAATCCGGGTTCATAGCGCATGGCATCGGGAATGTTCTTCTGGGCAGGTGGACCGATGAGGTTGATGTTGAATTCGAGCATCGGATCACCGAATCCTTCGGCCGATTGATTGATCGACCTGCCGGCCACCGTGACATCGCCTGAAATTCGCCCCATGGGCATGATGATTGCCGCCATGGCCGAGCGATCGAAGAGGGAAAAGGTGCGTGCATACCCCACCATCGCCAGGGTGGCGTCGAAATCCGCTCCAGGCGTCACCAAATGAGAGGAGTCAAACGGATTCGTATTCCCGCTGAGCGACTCGACGATCAGCGGCATCGCATTGCCATCCGATAGCGTCTTCCAATAAAATCGTGCCGGAACCTGGGCCATGCCCTGCGGCGGGCAACAGACTCCCACGGTTATTAGGGTGGCGGCAGCCAGCCCTGCCCAGATTGTCGACGTCTGCCAATGTCCTTTGTTGTTCATGCGCTCTCCCTCCTTATTGAAGCATGCATTAGTCTTGTTCAAGGTTTGGGCTCTGCCACCATGTCCTTGGGTGGCACGAACTGTTTCTTGTTGATCAGCGGTGGGTACCCCGGGTCGTCCGGAACACGCGGCGGAAGTTGATCTTCCAGGGTTTCGAACATGGAGCGACTGGGCAAGATCACGTTGTTCGCCTGGGCATAGTTGTCCCAAAGCTTGACCAGCTCTTTCAATTTGTCGGGCCGCTCGGCAGCGAGATCGCTGCGTTCGGTTGGATCGGTCGTCAGGTTGAACAGTTCCCAGTCGCCTTTGCCAAAGGGCTTGTATTCCCAACGGATCTTCCATTCTCCCTGGCGCACGGCCCGATTGCCGAAAATTTCCCAAGCGAGATAGTCCTTGGCCGTCCTCGGCGACTCCACCTGACCGGCCAGCATCGGCACCCAGGAAGTGCCGATCAGGGGAGGCAGCTTGTGCCCCTTGTACTCCTTGGGATAACTGGCACCGGCGAGTTCTAACAAGGTCGGCATGATGTCGGCCACATGCATGAGCCCGTGGTTGATGCTCTCCTGCGGCCGTTTGACGACCGGCCCGCTGACGATGAGGGCGTTGCGGATGCCGCCTTCCCCCGTCCAGCCTTTATATTGGCTGAAAGGGGTCATGGAGACCTGGGCCCACATCGGCCCGTAGCCGACATAGGAACCCGGATCGCCCCAGGCATTGGGATGGGTTTGCGACCACTTGATGGCCGCATAGAGGAAATCACGGGTGCCCGGTGCCCCGGCAATCATTTTGAACAGATCGGTCCCCTCGGCACCATTGTCGCCAAAGACGATGAAGATAGTGTTGTCGTATTCGCCGATTTTTTTAAGATGGTCGAGCAGTCGGCCGGTATGGAAATCGAGGTTTTCCACCATACCGACGTAGAGTTCCATCTTCTTGCCAAGAAATGCCCGGGCGGCGGGGGCGAGGACGATGGGATCGGGGACGAACCACATCCGCTCGGCAAGCTGGGTATCCTTCGGAATGATGCCGAGTTTGATCTGCCGTTGCAGCCGTGCCTGCCGGACCGCGTCCCAACCGACGTCATACTCGCCGATGTGCCGGGTCCGCCATTCCTGCGGGAGATGGAATGGGTCGTGCGGGGCCTGGTGGGAGACATAGGCGAAGAAGGGCTTGCCGTCGCCATGGTTGGCGTCGATGAAGTTGATCAATTTGTCGGTGTACGTCTTGGTCGCGTAGTAATTATCCGGGAGTTTCTTCAAATAGCGTCCATCTTCAGTAAAGACGGACAACGGGGCGGCGCCGGTGAAGTTGGTCATGTCCCAGTAGCTGCCCGCCCCATCGAGCAGGGAAAAATCCCGCTCAAAACCGCGCGCAGCCGGAATCTGTTCAGGGGCCTTGCCCAAATGCCATTTACCAACCATGTAGGTGTGATAGCCGGCATCCTTGAGGAGTTGGGGCAGGGTAGCCACCTGGTTGTTGAGATACCCTTCGTAGCCGGGCTTCCCCTGCTGATTTGGCGCGGCCCACTCGTCCATGTTGCCCAGACCGTTGAGATGGGTGTCGACACCACTCAGGAGCATGGAACGGGTGGGCGAACACGTCGCGTGGGTGTAGAAGTTGGTGAAGCGGACGCCGCCCTTGGCCAGCGAGTCGAGGTTTGGGGTCTTGATTTCACTGCCAAACGATCCCATGTCAGCGTAACCCAAGTCATCACCGAGGATGATGATGATATTCGGCCGGCGAGGAGGGTCTGCCGCATGCGCAGTGGCAAGCAAAACGCACGCCATGGGAATGCCGGTGACAACCAGCAAGCCGAACAAACGGAGCGTCAATGTCATGATCTCCAGCCTCGTTCCCAAACCAACCATCCCCTTCTTGAACTGGCCAAACCTTATCCGTGGGCGATGTTTTCCAAATGCCATCACGTTCTGTCTCATAGCATCCTCTCCTTTAAGGCGATTTGGGAGACTACCATTCCATGAAGTCAACAATTCGGCAAGCACTATACAAAAACCTTATCTGGTGCAATCAAAAGGTCGGGTTTCTATTTGGGAAAGAGCAGTGTCAGCTGCACCCTGAGGCCCCAGCCCTCAGGACCGTTATCCGGTGCTTCGGCCCAGTATTTACCGGCCACGGCCAGTTGAAGAATCTGGGGACCGATCTTGAACAGTTGTCCTGCCTGAACAATCAAAGGAACCTGCCATTGCTCAGCTTTCCAGTCGTAGACGGATTCCGTGTAGGCGCCAACAGTCGTATGCGTCTTGGTGGTGTAGCTCATAAAGGGCTGCAGGGAAGTGGCACTGATCTCGTCACGGTCCTCTTCACCAGCTACGGACCAGATATGACTGGTGAGCATGCCGACCGTCCATGGCCCGGTTTGCTTCAGCACCACGGCCGTTGGCCCGAGACCCCATTGTTCGCTGCCGAGCATATCGCTGGTCGCTGTCGGCAGCAGTTCGATTGGACCTGCCCCCCAAATCCAACCTCCTGCTATTGGCGATTTCGGCGAGAAGAATTGGCTGGAGGTGATATCGCCAAGCCCTGATTCGTTCATGGAATCCATTAAAAATCCATGCTGGTCCACCAAGGGGGCGATGGTCCGCGTGATCAGGTTCCACTCAGTGTTCAGCGAAAACGGAATGACCGGTTGGAGGTACAAGCGACTGGCAGATGCCGCATCGTTGAGGCCGCCGTACCGGTCGTAGTTGTACTGCAACGGTACACTGATCAATGAAGCGATCGGATTTGCCAGCTCCTTGGCCAGTTCTGCGGCCTGATCGTCCTGTGCCTGGGCTGGAGCAGTCAGCGCTGTGCTGACCAGCGTCAGCATATACACCCATCCGTTGTGTCTCATCGTCATCCCTCTGGGTTGGGGTCAATTTTTCTGGAGGGTTCCTGGCTGCCGCACCAGTTTACAACCAAGGACATCGCACACTGAAAAAAACGGCTACATGCGCCCGTAACGTGGGCCCATCGGCGGTTTTCGACCGTGAACGTTCAGTCTCTTGGGGACAGCACCAGCAACAATGGCGTTCTGCGGCAGATTCCTCTATCGTGAAAGCTCCTTGAGCAGCCTCTCGGCATCTTTATACCGAGGATATTTTTCAAGAATCCTGCTCAAGATTTTTGCGGCCTCCACCTTATCACCCTTCTCATTTAAATAGAAGGCAAGAGTATAGGCATACTTCGCATCCTGCGGCCTGCGATCGACAGCCTTCCGACACCACGTCACCGCCTCATCGATCCGATCTTTTGCCGTGATGATGCAGAGATTGTAGGCAGCCTGGTCCATCTGGGGATCGGCCGCGAAGGCTTTCTTGAGATGTTCTTCGGCGGCCTGCGGATCGCTCCGTTCAGCGCGCAGCAGGCCTAAGTTGAAATGTGCCGCAGCATTGTCCGGAGCCAGTTGAAGAACTTCTAGCAAGGTCTTTTCGGCAGCATCGGGTTCACCCCTCTGGGCATGGGCAATGGCCAGGTTGACCTTCGCAGGAATGGCTTGGGGCTCCAGGTGCAGGGCCGTCTGATAGGATGATATCGCCTTCCCGGCTTCCCCCTGAGCGAGCAAGTAATTGCCCAGGTTATAATGGGAGGTCCACTGGTCGGGCCTGGCGGTTATTGCGGCCAGGTATTCATTGTTGGCCTTGTTCAACTGTGCTTGATAGGCTGGAGGCACGGTCATCTTCGGGAAAGAGGCAATCCCTGCGGCTGCCCGTACCCGGACCAGCCGGTACTCGTCCCCCGTCGCCTCCACCAGGGCTTGCAGGCTTTCCGCAGACGGCAGGCGTCCCAATGCCTCAACTGCAGCGCCGCGTACCAAGGGGGACGAGTCCTTGGCTGCCGCGAGCAGGGCTCTGTGCACCTCTTGATCCTGCCCTGGTGGAATGAGCCTGATGAGTGCAGTGGCGAACACTTCGTCTCGTTTAGGGGCATTGATGTAGGCCAGCATTTCGGACAGCTTCGTCCAGTCTCGTTTGCGGGCCATGTCGACAAGGGAGGCGCGTTTGAGGAAAGGTGCCTGATAATCGCGAGAGCGCCACTGCCTCACCAGAGCATCGGCCCAGGATGCTTCTTTGTCCGTATGGCAGAGGGTGCAGGCATTCGGGGATTTGAAGGCCAGTGTCGCTGACGGCACGGGTGGCAGCATCGAATGATCGCTCCGTTGCATCCGCGCGAAGACGGTCTTAGGCATATGGCAGGCAATACACTTGCCGCCTTCGCTTGTTTCTGCATGGTGGGTGTGTGCTACCGGGTTCCGCACCTTGTCTTCATGGCAAGGCAGACAGGCATTGTTAAACTTCTCCTGTGCGAACCGATACCGGCCGCTGGAGGTGTGGCAGTGCATGCAGTCAAGTGTGCCGGATTTGACGCAGGGACTCATGCTCCACGAGGTGAGGGTATAATTCTCTCCCAGATCCCGCCCATCCGGGTAGTAATCGGGATCTTCCAGGGTTATAAGGTCGAAAAAATCGTAGAACCGATCAGTTGGCCGGTATTCCGTCGCTATACGGTTCGCCTTGGCGTGACAGCTGGCACAGAGATCGTTCCGCTGCACGGTGGTCATGGTCTTGGTACTGATGATCCGCAACTCCGGCAACGGCTGACCTTTGGCCGTCTCCTTGGCCATCTTGTTGTGCTCTGTTGCCGGGCCATGACAGGTTTCGCAATTGATACCCGGTTCGGCCCAGGTCGTTCGGTAGGTGTCCGTTTTTGGATCGTAGTTGGTTGAGAGTTGGCTCACATGGCAATTGTAGCAGGCCGTATTGAAGGTATAGGAGGAGGACCGCCAATCCACCGCTTCACCGCGATCTCCTCCCGGGAAATGGCGGATGCCACTGGCAGCTGTATCAAACCATTGCTTTTTTTCAATGTCATACGCGACAGGAAGGGTCTGAAGCCTCCCCTTGTCAAAGGGGGTAAGAAAGTAGAAAACGTTCTTGCCGCCGAGCACATGCTCGAATGTATATTTCTTTAAGCCCTCACGGCCTCTTTCGAGAAGTACGCCTTCCTCAATATCTGCTCGATAAGCCTCTTTGCCTATGACGATTTCGCCCGGCTGTGGCGTGAGCTTTTCCTTGGCGAACCGGGCCGAATACGGCTGCATGGCCAACCCGTGCATGGATGTGGACCAGAGTTGGTAAAATCGTTCATGACACGCCCTGCAACTCGATGAACCCGCATACGGAACGGCTGGAGGTTCTTTGCCAAAAGCAAGACCAATGAACAGAGTGCCTAGCAGAATAATGCAAATGGATTTCATGTTACTCCGGTTAACTCAGCGCATCTTGGATGAAAAATTAGATTTTGAACGTATTTGACGCTCCCAAATCGTTACCAAGATTGATCTCTATCCTTCTGCTCAACGTCAACATTTCTGCCAGCAACCAAGGCAGTAGTTTAAGCCTTTGCCTGATCACCGTGACTCTACCCTTTCTCAGGGCAGTCAATCCCGTACAATCTGATTTCTTTTGAGCCTTTTGCAAAATAAAAAGATCGTTCATTTTGACCCGATTATCTGGAAAAGATCGAAACATTTTTTCTTGTTATTTCGAGATGTAGTGAGATAGTTCGTCCGTTGAGACACGAAATTTCTCCCGTTGGTCGATGACACAGCATTCGGACGGTCATTTTGCAAGAAGCTCTTTTTTCTGATCGTTGTGCAGAACAGTGATGGTGACACCATCGGCAACGAAAACAACTTTGGCAGGCCAGGATAAACAAGTGGCCGGTATAGCAAGCAGAAAGAAGATAAGGATGAGACGGGGGCAGCGCATACAGGTCTCCCTTGATGAGTGGTAGCTCTTAGTTGTCTACCCCATGGAACCCGAGAAAGCCCCTCAGCCGGTACAGTTCATGCCGGTGTTAAGAATGCTCTCCAAACGGTTACGGAACATGTCCAGTTGAGGACTCGAAATCTGCTGCTTCGGCTGCATCGAAAATCACCAGAAATTGAAGGAGAAAAGTGCTATATTCTGCGATTTACAGTGCTATATTTTTCAATTTTTATCTATATATTCTAAACTATTGAGAGTTTTTCATGGCCGACTACTCATGTGCCGTCAACCTTGGTTCCGCCTGCGGCTTCACCGGAACGGATCAAAAAAGCAGCGCCCAGAGTTAGGACCATAATGGCAAACGCGGTAAAGTGAAAAGCCTTGGGAATGCCGAAGGAATCCATGCTGACGCCGGCAAGCACGGCCCCGGTGAACACCCCCGCGCTCATCGCCAGATTGAATACGCCCATCATGGTGCCATGACCGAAACGGGTCCGCCCCTCTTCAGCGGCATAGGCCCCAAGCACCGGCCAGAGCACGGCTTCGCCAAAACCAAGAAAAAGATAGGTGGCCATCATGGCGCCAAAACTGGCCGCCGACGGGATAAGATACACCGCGATGCTCATGCAGCCGCAGCCGCACACCAGGAGCACCACTTTGTCGAAACGGTCCGCTAGGTTGCCGAAGGGATACTGGAGCAGGGCATTCATGAGGGTGCGGCTGGCAATGACCAACCCGGTCTGCAACCCGCTGCTGCCCGGCCATCCGGCCATCATCACTGGCAGAAAGGCCATGGTTGGCACCATCATCAGCACGGTGGCGAAACGAGCGATTAAAACGCCCACGGTCCGTCGCCTTTTGAGCATCAACCGGACATTGACCAGCAACCCGGTCTGCTGCTGCCGGTCGATCGGACAACAGGCGGGCATAGAGCTCAAGACAAGCAGAAAAGCAAAAAAACAGAGCGTGGCCATCATATAAAAGACCGAGGCCAACCCCCAGACGTCGGAAAAAAAGCCGCCGAGAATCGGTCCGCAGCCGATGCCGCAGAAAATGGCGATGTTGATCACCCCCATATACCGCCCTTCCTGGCCGGGCGGAGCAAGGAAGCTGGCATAGGCCATGGCCACGGGCACGATCATGGCGGCGCCGACTCCCTGAAAGAGACGGATGCATACCAGATGCACGACACTGCCGGCATGGGGAATCAGCAGACCGACCAAACCGTAGATGAACAGACCGGCGACCAGAAATCCCTTACGGCCCCAGCGGTCGGAGAGATTGCCGACCACCGGCTGCAGCAAACCCCGGCTCAAGGAAAAAGCAGCGGTGATCAGGCCCAGGGCAAACCCGGAAGCTCCCAATTTGGTGGCCAGCACCGGCAAGACCGGAATGATGATGCCGACTCCCAGAAGCGCAATAAACACCGAGAGCATGACAGTGATGAGGATACGGTTGAACATGAAATATAACTCTTCGGTCTGGCTCTGTCGTTAGAAGGTTGAACAGCAAGCAGTTGCACGGTTTGTACGACACCCCGCCGCGCGACTTTCCTTCTTACCATTCGCCCCGGGGATTGCAAACCGCTCTTTCCGGCTCCAACCCATTCCGCCTTGGCGCCCTCTCGCCGGTCCTACGTCCCGCTCCTTGAACTGCAAGGAGAAACACCGTATAGTGAACCGTGGAACGATACATCACCGTGGAAGACCAAGGTAGGATAATAGCCAGGAGGAAACATGGAAAACATCGCATTCAAGGCCTTGATTGTCACCGAATCCGCAGACAAACAATTCATTCGCACCATCGGTGAAAAGTATATTGAGGATTTACCCGCGGGAGAAGTGTTGATCAAAGTCGGCTATTCCTCCCTCAACTACAAAGACGCTCTCTCCGCCTCAGGCAACAAGGGCGTGACCCGAAAATACCCGCACACACCCGGCATCGACGCCGCCGGCATCGTGGTTGAGAGCAGCGCATCCAATTTTCAACCAGGAGAGCAGGTACTGGTGACCGGATTCGATCTGGGCATGAACACCGCCGGCGGGTACGAGGAATATATCCGGGTTCCGGCCGCCTGGGTGGTGCCGCTGCCCGCGAGTTTGAGCCTGCGCGAGAGCATGATGTACGGCACCGCCGGTTTCACCGCCGCCCTCTCCTGCTCCAGATTGATCGCCAATGGCGTCACCCCGGACCAGGGCCCGGTACTGGTGACCGGGGCCACTGGCGGTGTTGGCTCCATCGCCGTCGCCATCCTCGCCAAGTCGGGGTATGAGGTGGCGGCGGTCACCACTAAACTCAATGAAGCCCCCTATCTGCGACAGATCGGGGCCCAAGAAATCATCAGCACCGCCGATGCCGACGATCAAAGCAGCCGCCCCCTGCTCAAACCACGTTGGGCCGGCGTTGTCGACACCGTGGGCGGCAATATCCTGAGCACGGCCATTAAAGCAACTCGCTACGGCGGGACGATCACCTGCTGCGGCAACGTCACCTCCGGCGAGCTGCACACCTCGATTTACCCCTTTATCCTCAATGGGATCAGCCTGTTGGGCATTGATTCGGTCAACTGTCCAACCGGGCTGCGCCTCCGGATCTGGGACAAACTGGCCGGCGACTGGAAGCTCGACCATCTGGAAACCATTACCACCGAATTGCCCAATCTCGAAGCCCTGAATGAGCGCATCGGCCTCATCCTCCAGGGAAAACACCGCGGACGGGACATTGTCAAGATCAGCAATTGATCCGGCAATCGGGATCTGCGCCCCTTCTCTGCGCCTGCACACAAGTAAAGCACTTCATTCAACACGAAACGACCGATCTTCATGCTGCTCACCGATCACCATACAACTGCCCTGATCCTGCCGGACCGTTCCTACACCTACACCGAACTGCTGGCCATGGCCCGCTCCTATGCCCGGTTTATCCCGGACGGCGCGGAGCGGGTGCTGATTTTTTCGGAAAACCGTCCGGAATGGGTCCAGGCCTTCTACGCCGCCTGGAGCGCAGGCTGCACCGTGGTGCCCGTCGATTTCCAGGCCACGGCCGAGGAGGTTGCCTTCATCGCCCGGGATTGCCGCCCCCAGGTCCTTTTTTGTTCACGGGAACGCCAAGCGGTACTGGAAGAAGTTATGGCCGGGCTCGACTATGCCCCGCAACTGCTGGTCTTCGAGGATCTCTCTTCGAGGGAGGCGGCGACGGAACCGATCGACGCTGCCGATCCCCAGGCTACCGCCCTGTTGATTTACACCTCAGGCACCACCGGCACACCCAAGGGAGTGATGCTCTCCTTTGCAAATCTGCTGGCCAACGTCGAGGCGGTAACCATCGGCGCCCCGATCTACAGCTCGAACGAGCGGGTACTGATGCTCCTGCCTCTGCACCACATCTTCCCCCTGCTCGGCACCCTGGTGATTCCTTTTCAAATCGGGGCTACGGTGGCCATGTCGCCGTCTCTGCGCGCCGACGACATCGTCCGCACCCTGCAGCATAATGCTATCACCATCCTCATCGGCGTGCCCCGGCTCTACAGCCTGATCATGAAGTCGATCCAGGATAAGATTGCGGCCAGCAAGGTGGCCACCCTCCTCTACCGTTTTGCGGACCAGGCGGCTTCACCGAAACTCTCCCGCCTGCTGTTCCGCGCGGTGCATAAAAAATTCGGCGGTCACCTGAAATATCTGGTCAGCGGCGGCGCGGCCCTGGACCCGGTGATCGGGCAGCAGTTCACCACCCTGGGCTTTGAAATCCTGGAAGGCTACGGCATGACCGAGGCCGCACCGATGATCGCCTTCACCCGGCCCGGCCAGGTCCACATCGGTTCGGCAGGCACCGCCATGAGCTGCACCACCATCGATATCCGCGAGGGCGAGATCGTGGTCGCGGGTACGAATATCATGCAGGGGTACTGGAACCGGCCCGAGGAAACCGCCGAGGTGCTCAAGGAGGGCTGGCTGTTCACCGGCGACCTCGGCCAACTCGACGAACAGGGGCGGCTGTTCATCACCGGCCGTAAAAAAGAGATCCTGGTTCTGGCCAATGGCAAGAACATCAATCCGGTGCTGATCGAGCAGGAGTTGGAGGCGATCAGTCCCGCTATTGCCGAGGCGGGTGTTTTTCTCAAGGACGATCTCCTCCAGGTGGTGATCCGCCCTAACCTGGCGCTGATCCGCGAAAAGGGCATCACCCGGCTGGACGAATATTTCCGCTGGCAGGTGATCGACCGCTACAATCAGAAAGTCTCACCCTCCAAACGGTTGCACCGTTTCACCCTGGTGGATAGCGAACTGCCCCGCACCCGGCTGTCGAAACTCAAACGTTTCCAGCTTCCCGCCCTCGTGACGGCCAAGGAAGAGCGCAAGGTGCAGGCCGCCCATCCCGTTGGTGAGGAGTACCGGATCATCCATCAGTTTCTCGAACAGCATACCTCCCAGGTCATTGCCCCGGACGATCATCTCGAGATCGATGCGGCCCTTGATTCCCTCGACAAGGTCAGCCTGCTGGTGTTCATCAGAAAAACCTTTGGCGTCGAGATCGCCGAGGACACCTTGATGCAGATCCCGACCCTGCGTCAGTTGAGTGCCTTCATCAGTGAACGGAAAGAACGGATCGCGGTCGAATTGATCAATTGGCGCGACATCCTCCGGGAGCGGATCGACAGCCGCCTGCCGCGCACCTGGTGGACCACCAATCTGATCAAAAACGCAAGCAGCCTGTTCTTTCGCTGTTATTTCCGGTTCCGCACCGAAGGGCGGGAAAATATCCCGGACACACCCTGCATCCTCGCCCCCAATCACCAGAGCTTTATCGATGGCCTCCTGGTAGCCGCCGGGCTGAAAAACGCGCTGATGCGGCGCACCTGCTTCTACGCCAAGGCCAAACACCTGCAAAACCGCTGGCTGCGTTTGCTCGCCGACCGCAACAATATCGTGGTTATGGATATCAACGCCGATGTGCGGGAATCGATTCAGAAGGTTGCCGCCCTGCTCGCCAGCGGCAAAAACATCATCATTTTTCCCGAGGGCACCCGCACCCTGGACGGTGCCCTGGGAGAATTTAAGAAAACCTTTGCCATCCTCAGCAAGGAACTCAATGTGCCGGTGGTGCCGGTGACCATCCGCGGCGCCTTTGACGCCCTGCCCTCCGGCTCTCTCCTGCCCCGTCCGTTCCAAAGGATTTCGGTGTGTTTTCAGCCCCCGGTCTTTCCGCACGATCACAGCTATGAATCGCTCAAGGAACTGGTCCAACAAAAGGTCATGGACTGCCTGCACAGTGACCACCAATCCCTGCTGACTGACCCAACAGCCAGCAACACCTGAACAACAACCCGTTTGCGCTGACATTCACGCCGAGAGGACTTCACACTCGTTCATCGGCACCATGGCAGCCTCGCGCTTCTTTCATTCACCAATCAAACCAAGGAATTGTTCATGCCCTACGATGTCATCGACGCCCGCATCAACCCCAACGGCAGCCTGGATGTACTTTCCCGGCTGGAAGTGGGCAAGCTTCTCAACGCCAGCCAGGGCGAGCTCTATCCGCTTTTTCGCAACAGCTCGCTCGCGGTGCTCAACTATGGCGGTTATCTTGATGACGGCCGGGAACTGCTGGAGCGTTACCGGGATTTCGACATCCGGGTGATTCAGGAGGAACGAGGGATCAAGCTCGATCTGCGCAACGCCCCGGCCAGCGCCTTTGTTGACGGCAAGATGATCCGGGGCATCAATGAGCATCTGTTTGCGGTCTTGCGCGACATCGTCTACGTCGACGACACCATCAACAACAATCCCCGTTTCGATCTCCAGGCCACAGACGGCATCACCAACGCCGTCTTTCACATCCTGCGCAATGCCGGGATCATGCGTCCCCGCACCAACCCACGCCTGGTGGTGTGCTGGGGCGGCCACTCCATCACCCCTGCCGAATACGATTACAGCAAGGAGGTCGGCTACCAGCTGGGCCTGCGCGGCCTCGACATCTGCACCGGCTGCGGGCCCGGTGCCATGAAAGGCCCGATGAAAGGGGCGACGATCGGTCATGCCAAACAGCGCATGTATACCGGCCAATACCTAGGGATCACCGAACCCGGCATCATTGCCTCGGAATCGCCCAACCCCATTGTCAACGACCTGGTGATCATGCCGGATATCGAGAAACGGCTGGAAGCCTTTGTCCGCGTCGGCCACGCGGTGATCGTTTTTCCCGGTGGTGTCGGCACCGCCGAGGAGATCCTGTACATTCTCAGCATCCTGCTCGATCCTGAGAACTCGCGCATTCCCCTGCCGCTGATCTTCACCGGCCCGGCCAGCGCCGCCGGCTACTTCGCGCAGATCGACCGCTTCATCACCGATACCCTTGGTCCGGCTGCCCGGCAAATGTACCGGATCATCATCGCCGATCCCGTAACCGTGGCCCGGAAAACCCTGGAAGGCGTGGATCAGGTCCGCCAGTTCCGGCTCAAGACCGATGACGCCTACTATTTCAACTGGCTGCTCAATATCGACCTCAGCCTGCAACTGCCCTTTGTGCCAAGCCATGAGAACATGCGCGGCCTTGACCTCCGCAAAAATCAGGCACCGTATCTGTTGGCCTCCAATCTGCGCCGGGCCTTTTCCGGGATCGTCGCCGGTAACGTCAAGGAGGCCGGCATTCGGGCCATTGAAGAAAAAGGGGTGTTTGAACTCCGTGGCGACGCCGCCATCATGCGGCCGCTTGACACTCTGCTCACCGCCTTTGTCGAACAGCAGCGGATGAAACTGCCGACCAGTGTCTACAATCCCTGTTATCGGCTGCTGGCGGAGGAGAACTGAACATTTCTCTCTTCTGCCACCCTGGGCTGCTCAACCTTCCCCGTGCACCATCACCATCATCAACGGAAGAAAAATCCTTTTTTAGCAACTGAAGCTTCGCGGTTCACCTACCAGCATCACAAAAAAAGCCGGGTCAGAGACCCGGCTTTTTTTTGATGCAGTTGCTGCAGGAGATGATCAGAGCTTGCTGAGGATGTTCTGGGTTTCCACAATTTCCTCGGCGGTGACGCTTTGACGGACCTGTTCCATCCGCTTCATGGTTTCGGCAAAGCGGATACCCTCGGCGGCGCTGATCCATTCCAACTGCAGCCGTTCGGGGCGCAGACCGATCTTTTCCATCTTCTTGTGGATGCGGGCCACCCGCTTCTCGGTCCAGTGGTTGGCGTCAATGTAATGGCAGTCGCCGATATGGCAGCCGCTGATCAGGACCACCGGCGCCCCCTGGCGGAACCCTTCCCAGACGAACTTCTCATCCACCCGGCCCGAGCACATCACCCGGATGAGATGAACATTGGCCGGATACTGCAGGCGGGAAACACCGGCGTAATCGGCGCCGGCATAGGAGCACCAGTTGCAGGCGAACGCCAGGATCTTCGCTTCCGGGGCCGTGTCCAGCATGGTATCGACCTGGCCCATAATCTGGGCATCGGTGAAATGATTCATGCTGATCGCATCGAAACGGCACTCGGCCGAGCAGGTGCCGCAACCAGCGCAGGCCGCCGAATTGACCACTGCCGGCTTCTTGTTTTTCACATCCACCGTGATCGCGTTATAGGGGCAGACCTCGGCGCATTTGCCGCAGAATTTGCATTTTTCCGCAATGACCACCGAAGTGATCGGTTCGGTGGTGACCGTTCCTTTGTGCATCACCCGGACAGCCCGCATAGCGGCAGCCGAGGCCTGGGTGACGCTCTCCTTGATGTCCTTGGGTCCTTCGGCGCAACCGGCATAGAAGATACCGCGGGTGGCGGCATCCACCGGCTGCAGCTTGGGATGGGCCTCGAGATAGAAGCCGTCCGAGGTCAGTTGCAGGCCCATGATTTCCTGCAAACGTTGGGTCGAAGGCGCCGGCTTCATGCCCAGAGCGAGAACCAGCATGTCAAGGTCATGAAACTCGAGTTTGCCGGTAGCGGAATTTTCCACCGCCACCCGCAAGCTTTTCGCATCCGTCTCCTCAACGGAACCGGGCAGGCCCCGGATATACTGGGCACCCATGCGGCGGCTACGGGTGTACAGGTCCTCGAACCCTTTGCCGAAGGCACGGATATCGATATAGAATACCTTGACCTCGATATCGGGATAATGCTCCTTGAGGATAAGGGTAGACTTGACGGTGTTCATACAACAGATATTGGAGCAGTAATGCGCCCCTTTCTTGGCCGAACGCGAGCCCACACACTGGATGAACCCTACTGATTTCGGGTGTTCACGATCCGAGGGCCGCACCAGCGAGCCTTTGGTCGGGCCGCTGGCATTGACCATCCGCTCGAACTCCAGGCTGGTCAGCACGTTGTCGAACCGGGTGTAGCCGTACTCGTCCATCTCGGTCGGATCGTAGGGTTGCAGGCCGGTGGCGACAATGATGGTCCCCACCTCCTCAATGATTTCCTCATCCGACATGTGGAAATTAATACAGCCCTTGGCGCAGACCTCGACGCATTTCGAGCACACCGCCGGGTTATGTCCCAGACACTCCTTGGCGTTAATCAGGTAGGAAGACGGCACCGCCTGGGGAAAGGGGCTGTAGATTGCCTTGCGCGATCCCAGGCCCATATTGAATTCATCGGGTCGCACCACCGGGCAGACCTTGGCGCAATCGCCGCAGGCGGTACAACTGGTTTCATCGACATAGCGGGCCTTCTTGATAATTTTAACCTTAAAATTACCGACATACCCTTTTACATCGACCACTTCACTCAACGTCAACAGCTTTATCCGTGGATGTCGACCGACATCCGTCATCTTAGGACCTAAGATTCAGATAGAGCAGTCCATCGTGGGAAAGGTTTTATCGATCTGGGCCATGATGCCGCCGACCGAGGGACTTTTTTCCACCAGGGTGACGTCGTAGCCGCTGTCGGCCAGATCAAGCGCCGCCTGGATGCCGGCCACGCCGCCGCCGATGACCAGGGTCTTCGGGGTCAGTGGCAGGGTCTCCTCATGCAGCGGTTCGAGGTGGCGCACCCGGGAAATGGCCATATTAACCAGGGTCTCGGCCTTGAGAGTGGCATTGTCACGGTCATTCATGTGGACCCAGCTGCACTGCTCGCGCAGGTTGGCCATGTCGAGCATGTAGGGGTTGAGTCCCACCGAGTCGATCATCTTCTTGAACGTCGTCTCGTGCAGGCGCGGCGAGCAGGAGCCGATCACGATTCGATCGAGGCCGTTGTCGATGATGTCCTGTTTGATCTGCTGCTGTCCCGGCTCCGAACAGGCGTAAACGATGTCCTTCGAAAGAATGACGCCGTCTTCGTTCTCCACGGTCTGGGCAACGCGGTGACAGTCCACGGACTGGGCGATATTAAGGCCGCAGTGGCAGACATAGACGCCGATGCGGGGCTCCAGATCTCCGGAAGCTGCTGATTTTGTGGGGGTTCCTTTTGACATGCTCATTCTCCGAAAATAAAAAAGAGGTTATTCCCAGCAGATGGTCTGGGCGATAACGCTGGTCAGGTCCATCAGTTCAATACTGAGTTGCTCGCGCCGGAAGGGATCTTCCATGGCGCACTTGAGGTGAATCTGGCACTTGGGGCAGGCGGTGACCAGGAGATCGCTGCCGGTGGCGTGCGCCTGCTCCAGCCGCTTGACCTGCATGGCCTTGCTGTAGGCATCGCAGCCGGTCCAGGCGCAGTTGCCGCAGCAGATGGAAGCACCACCCGATTCTTTCATTTCCTCGAACTTGACCGGTTTCAGCCGTTTCAGCAGTTTACGCGGCAGGTCGGTCCGGTTTTCCAGGCGGCCGAGGCGGCAGGAGTCCTGGAAGGTGATCGAACGGTCGAGCGGTTTGAAGCCGACCGCGCCCTTATCGATCTGCTCCTCGAGAAAATCGTAGAGATGCACCACCTTAAAACGGGGTTCCAGCCCCTGTTCGGCATAGGTGGTGTGCAGGGTCATGTAGCATTCCGGGCAGGTGGTGATCACGGTTTCGATGCCCAGTTCATGCAGCCGGTCGACATTGAGGCGGGCGAGCCGGGCAAAATTCTCCTTGTCGCCGGACCACAACAGGTCGTGGCCGCAGCAGCGTTCATCGGTGAGCAAACGGGGGGCGACGTCAAAGAAGTTCAACAGGCGCAGGCTGTCGAGCAGAATTCTGTTGGTCCGGACATCGCTGTGCTTGCTGAAAAAGATGTCGTAATAGGGGGCGCAGCCGCCGAAGAACAGCGTGGTGCTCTCCTGATCGATGCGAATCTCCTCGGGTAATCCGTCCCAGCGTTTGGGAGTGATCGAAGGTGAGGTCATGGAGCGCATCAGCGAGTGGAAGAAGCCGCCATGCACTTCCTGGCCGGGCAGTTCGGTCTGGCGGTAGAGATGGCGCAGCTCCTTGATGAAGGCCGGAAAATTAACCGCCGAGGGGCACCGGTCGTAGCAGAGACCGCAGGTCAGGCAGGACCAGGCGTTTTCCTGGACCCCGGGGGCATGGATGCCGCCGGTGATCACCGCCGAGGCAATGGCGCGCGGCGAAAAAGGTTTGCCGATCAGGGCCAGGGGGCAGGCCGAGGTGCACTTGCCGCAATCCTGACAGGCGTGGATGTCGTAGGTGGCCACCAGTTGCTGCAACTCCTGCTTGCACGCGGCGATGTCCGGCACCGGCACCACCGGTGCCGCCTCAATACCTGCCGGGCCAAGAGCGCGAATACCAGCGCTGAAATTTTCGAGAAAGCCGAGCATCTCTTCCGATTGTTCCGGAAGAAAAGTGGCAAAACGCAACCGCTCTCCACCCAGCCCCATGATGTCGAGAATATGCTGCACATCCTGGGTGTTGCGCTGGGAAGTGGCGGTCCCGCTGCCGTAACGGCAGGTACCGGGCTCGCACCCGACCACGGCGACGCCGTCGGCTCCCTTGGCAAAGGCCTTGAGCATCATCGCCCGGTCGATGCGGCCGGTACAGGGGGTGCGCACCATGCGGATCTCATTCGGGATGGGCCGCCGTTGGTCCTGAAGGGTGAGGAAGGCGGCATGCGCCCCCCAGTTGCACAGAAAAAGGAGGATATTCAATGGCTGGTCGGTGGTCAGATTATTCATGGACACTGTCCTTGGAAAGCAATTCCTCAAGGGCCTGTTCGAGGAAGACACGGTTACGGTAAGGGCTGTCGGCGGCGCCGGTGGGGCAGACGGAAATGCAGTTGCCGCAACCCTTGCACAGCGCCTCGTCGATATGGGCGTGCCACCCATTGACTCCGTTGGGTTGCAGGGTCACTGCATGGTACAGGCAGGCGTTGGCGCACCGGCCGCAGCCCCGGCACAGTTTCTCATCGATGGCCGCGGTGAATCCTTTGGATTGACGGGGACCGCGCGGCATGGCCGCTGCCACCATAATGGCCGCTGCCGTTCCTTTTTTCAGCTTGGAGACATTGATGTCCGACGGTTCGGCGAGAAAAAGTCCCGGAACCGAGGTGGCGCAGGGATAGGCAAAGGGGATGCCGGTTATGCCGCGTTCCTGCACCAGTGGTTCGACCGTGCTGCTGGGTAGCTCCTCCTGGTGGGTGTAGGCAATACGCCGCCGCGCTTTTTCACCGAGGATGACTGTGCCGGCCCGCAGAACCTGATGTCGATCATTGGACTCGATCAGAATCTGAAAATCGCCGATAGTGCCCTTGATCCCCTTAACGTTCCAATCGGGGAAGTTGTGAATGTTGGCATGATCGACCAGATCCTTGAGCGGCTGCTCGGCGGTACCGAAACGAAAGACCTCATGGTCCGAGTCGGCCAACGTCAGCGCACTGGTGGTGGTGGCCTGGGAATTGCCGATGACCGCGGCGGCAAAATTGTAGTTGCGATCCACCGCCAATAGCGGTTTGAGGGTCAAAGTGCGTTTGATCGAACGTTGCAGCAGCCCCTTGAACCGCTCCAGGGCCAGATCCGGATTGGACTCGACCAGCCGCAGGATTTCACCGCGTAAATTGCAGGTTTCTACCATGGAACGGCTGATGCCGGTCCCATGAAACAGGTTGTTCTTCAGCCGGCTGCGCTGATCGGTGCAGGCGCTGCACACGAAGTTGAGGGGGCAGCAGACACAGGAAGCCAGCACCAGACGGGTGATGCCTTTTTCCCGCACCGCCCGGATGATGGCCGAGGATCCTTCCTGAACACAGGCCGAGGTCAGCATCTCGGCGTGGACGATGGCCGGATTGACCGCGGTCAACTGATCGAGATGCGCGCTCATCGAGTCCAGCCAGCCCAGCGAGTCGTTACACCGGCAGACAAACACCCCAATGCGAATTTCCGGCGAAAGGCCGGCATCAGGGACAGAGATGGAGAGGCCGTGCCCCTTGGTCTTGCGAGAGGCGCCGCCCAGAAGCAGCATGGCCCGGGCAGCGGCGTCAAAACCGCGGACAATCATATCGTTGACATCGGTCCGGGCCGCCTTGGGTCCGTAGGCGCGGATGATGTCGTCTCCCTTGATGTTGGGGGCGATGTTTGGGTCAGCCACGATTACCGCGCCACACTGTTCGACGATCTCTTCTTTTTCCTGCAAATGATTGATCGCCTTGAGTGCGCCGCAAGCAGCCACGCACTGCAGACACTCGGAACAGACGCCGCATTGCAGACAGCGATTGGCCTCGGCCACCATTTGCAGCGCATTGAATCCCAGGGCCACTTCCTGGAACGTATTCTTGCGCTCATCCGCCTGCCGCTCCGGCATCGCGGTGCGCTGCTGTTTGGGCAAGTCTTCCGGGATGCAGCGGAAATCATAGCCTGCAGGCCGGGACACGGGTTGTTCTTCCTTGATCCCGGCAAGATCCCAATGGATGGTTCGTGCCGCTCTGCGGCCCGAGGCCATGGCCTTGACCACCGACGAGGGGCCGGAAACGGTGTCGCCGGCAGCATAGATTTTGGGATGTGAGGTCCGCTGGTCCTGATCGGTTGCAATAAAGCCGCGATCACTGACGGCTATCTGCCCGTTGAAGCTTTCCGGACTGAATCCGCCGACCTGACCGATGGCCACAAAGGCCCGGTCAAATTCGAGGCTGAACGGTTGCTGCCCGGAGGCCATGACCGGCCAGGCAATACCGCGCCCATCCGGTGCACCGGGCATGGTACGCATGCACGCAAGCCGGTTGAACCGACCCTGTTCTCCCTGGAAGGCAACCACCTGGGTGGCGTCGATAAGGGCAATCCCCTCCTCCACCGCCTCGCGCACCTCATCCGGGTCAGCCGGAATCTGTCCGGCGGCAAACCAGGAAACAATGCTCACCTGCGCGCCCATGCGGGCCAGGGTGCGGGCCAGATCAAATGCCGAGTTGCCATCGCCGATGACCGCCACCTTTTCCGGCAAACTGGTCAGGTTCTCCCACTGGCGCCGGGCGAGAAAGGCGAGGCAGCCCTCCACTCCCTCCAGCTCTTCACCGGTCACGCCCATTTTGCGGTCGTGCCAGGTGCCGGTGGAAAGAACCAGGCCCTCGTATTCCTTGGTCAACTGCTCCAGGTCCGCGGCCAGATCGATGGGATGATTGGGGACAAAGGTAACGCCCATCCGGGCAATCAGGTCAATTTCTCGATCAAGGATGGCCGGCGGCAGCCGATGGTCGCCAATGCCGTAGCGGAGCAGGCCGCCAATCTCGGCTTCTTTCTCAAAGACGGTGACCCCATAGCCCCTGCGCGCCAGATCGGCAGCCGCGGCGATGCCGGCCGGACCCGACCCGATCACCGCAATTTTTTCAGGCCTGGTCGGCTCCACCTGAGCAGTCGGCGCCGGACCGGTCGCCGCTTCCTGCCGCGCCATCTCAGCGCCCTCGAAATCGGCGAGGAACCGTTTGATCGCCCGGATCGAAACCGGATCGTCGACTCCGCCCCGCCGGCACGCATCCTCGCAGGGGTGGGTGCAGACCCGGCCGCAAATGCCGGGCAGGACATTGTCCCGGCGGATCAGGGCCAGGGCTTCGTCATATTTGCCCTGGGCCGCCAGGGCGATGTACCCTTGGGCATTGACGCCCAGAGGGCAATTCTCCTGGCAAAGCGGTTGTTTGCGTTTATCGATATAGGGCCTGCCGGGCAGGCTGGTGCGGGCATAATAGCGCAGGGCCTTGCCCTGTTCCGGATGCTCCACCGGACAGGCAGCGGCACATTTCCCGCACAGGATGCAGCGATCCGGATCGATAAAGGTCTGTTCCTGATCGATGCGGACGCTGAAGCCCTGCGGCGTGTGCTTGATGGCTTTGATCCGGGCCGGTAGCAGAGTGCGGATCGAGCTGTTGCGCATGATCCGGATGAGGCCGGGCCGATGGGCGTAGTTGAAGGTCAACCCCGAAGGCAGCCGGTACTGGTCGGCTGCCAGCTTATGGTCAAGATCGGGCTCGGCATCGATCAGGGTAACCGGAATGCCCAGCTCGCCCAGTTTATTGGTGGCGGCAATGCCTTCCGGCGTGGCACCGGCAACGATCACCCGGTACAAGCGGTCTTTCTGTCGTTTCATTGCGCCAAGGCTCCTGTCTGGCCGGCGGCCCGTTTTTCTCTGCCCTTGAGGGTGGAGAGCCCGTAATCAAATCCCTTGTTGAAAGCCTCGATGTTGCGGTCCGCTGTCCCCTTGGGCACCGATTCGGCGATGGTCGCCTGAGCCGCTTCGCACGAAACCGCCTGGGTGATGGCCGTACAGAAACCGAGCATGATGATATTGGCCATCATCTTGTTGCCCAGATTTTCGGCCATCCGGGTGGCTGGAATGGCAAAGTGATCACAGGGCGCATTTTCCGGATGCACCAGGTCCTGATCCACCAGCAGGAAGGCATCTTCTTCGAGGTCGGCGGAAAATTTATCGTATCCGGCCTGGGACATGGCCAGCAATATCTGCGGCTTGTTGACGTAGGGGTAGTGGATGGGCACATCCGAAATGATCACCTGGGCATTGCAGGCCCCGCCGCGGGATTCCGGGCCATAGGCCTGCACCAGGGTGCTCTCCTTTTTGTCGCCGAGCGAGGCCGACATGCCAAGGATGCGGCCGGCCAGAATGATACCCTGGCCGCCGAAGCCGGTGACAATGATCTCAATCTGGCTCTTTGTTTTGGCTTTGCTCATCATAGTGAGTTGTTACCGTGGGTTGAAGAAAATTTGGATTTTTGCATTTTCTGTGCCGTGCGTCTCGTTTTGGCAGCATAGCCTGATCTCTTTGGCCGGAGGTTACTCTTTGCAGTCGTGATGACCGCGGCAGCCCTGCCTATGCAGTACACCTGCCGGCCGCACGCCATCAGTCCTCGCTGCAGGGACGGTGGAGTTGGGTGTAGCGGTCGTCGCAGGTGGAACGGTCGATGTCGATGAACTTGCCGATGACCACGCCCTTTTCAAAATCAATGTCCGCCCGGGCCGGATCGGCGCCATTCTTGATAATGGTCCGGTCCTGATAGAGCTTGAGGGTGTCAATCGGCTTTTCCTTGTTGCGGCGGCCGTAGTTGACCGGACAGGGGGAGAGCACCTCGATAAAGGAGAATCCCTTGCGGACAATGGCCTCGTTGATCGCCGTAGTCAGGTCCCTGGTCTGGAGAATGGTCCAGCGGGCGACGTAGGAAGCCCCGGCGGCATAGGCGAGCAGCGGTAGGTTGAAGGGCGCGTCCGGGTTACCCAAGGGCGTGGTGGTCGATTTCGCCTTCGTGGGAGTGGTGGCCGCGCATTGGCCGCCGGTCATGCCGTAGGTCAGGTTGTTGACGCAAATCACGGTCAGGTCCATGTTGCGCCGGGCGGCATGGATGAAGTGATTGCCGCCAATGGCGAACAGATCGCCGTCGCCGCTGAACACGATCACCTTCAACTCCGGTTTGGCCATCTTGATGCCACTGGCAAAAGGTATGGCCCGGCCATGGGTGGTGTGAAAGGAATCGAGCTTGATATAGCCAGCGCCCCGGGCCGAACAGCCGATCCCTGAAACCATGGTGAACTGGTTGTAGGGAATGCCAGTAGCCTTAATGGCGCTCAAGCAGGAGGAAAAGACCGTGCCGATACCGCAGCCCGGACACCAGATATGGGGAATACGGTCGGTGCGGATCAGATCATCCAGCGGATGTTCCGGCTGCTTGGCCAGTTTTTTCGGATTAGTGGTCATTTTTTTAGGTCGGTTCGACTGGAGGTTAGTGAGATAAACAGGTCATTGAGTTTGCAGCTTGTCCATGTTTTTCTGAATAACGGTGGACGCTTCCCCTCAAAAGTTCTCCCGGATGCATTCCAGCACCTTATCGGGGTGGATGATCTTGCCACCGGCGTGGCCGACGAGCAGCGCCTTGGCCTTGCCGCCGGCGCAGCGTTCAACCTCGTAATGGATCTGGCCGAGGTTGATTTCCACAGTGATGAATCCTTTCACCCGGCCGGCGATTTCCCGGATCATCGCTTCCGGAAAGGGCCAGACCGTGACCAGCCGCAACAGGCCGGCCTTGTAGCCCAAGGCCCGCGCCTGATCGACAGCGGCCAGACCGGTGCGCACCGAGATGCCGTAGGAGACAATGACGATCTCGGCATCTTCCAGGCGGTAGCTCTCGGTCTCGATGATGTCGTCGAGGTTATTGCGGATCTTGCCTTTGATCCGGGTCATCATCTCTTCCTGGGCCTCGACGGTCATGGACGGGTAGCCGCGCTCATCGTGGGTCAGGCCGGTGACATGGATATTGTAGCCTTCGCCGATGGACGGCATGGGGGCCACACCGTTGGGACCGGGTTCGTAGAGCTTGAAGCGGTCCTTGCGGCCGGTGGGTTTGGGCCGATCGACCAGATGAATCGTGTTTGCCTCGGGGATAACGACCTTCTCGCTCATGTGGCCAACAATCTCATCGGCCATGATCAGCACCGGCACCCGGTATTTCTCGCTGAGATTGAAGGCGCGGATGGTCTGGTAAAAGCAGTCCTGCGGCGAGGAAGGAGCCAGCGCGATCAGTTCATAGTCGCCGTGCGACCCCCAGCGGGCCTGCATCATGTCCGCCTGACCGGTTTGGGTGGGCAGACCGGTGGAAGGGCCCGTCCGCTGCACATTGACGATCACGCAGGGTGTCTCGGTGCAGACGCCGAGGCCCAGATTTTCCATCATCAGGCTGAAGCCGGGGCCCGAGGTGGCGGTCATGGACTTGGCTCCGGTCCAGGCAGCGCCGAGGATCGAGGCAATGGCCGCGATCTCGTCCTCCATCTGGATAAAGGTGCCGCCGATATCGGGCAGCCGCTCCGCCATGTGTTCGGCGATTTCGGTGGCCGGGGTGATCGGGTAGGCGCCGAAGAAGGTGCATCCGGCGGCAATGGCGCCTTCGGCGCAGGCCACATCGCCGGTGATATAGTGCTCGCCGGTAAGGACAGCAGGTTTCATAACAGGGCTCATGCCTCAGGAGTGGTGGGTTAGGACTGTATCGATTCCGGCGGCATTTCCACCGAGTAGATCGCAAATTCGGGACAGATGATCTCGCAGTAGTGGCAGTTGACGCACTCGCCGGCCTTGGTCACCACCGGAGGATGGTAGCCTTTGCGGTTGAATTTGTCGGAAAACTGCAGGATGTCTTTGGGGCAGAACTCGATGCAGTAGCCGCAGCCCTTGCAGCGGTCGTCAATGATGCACACTAACCCACGGGTTACTTGTATTTCCTGGGCGTCAAGGGGGACTCGCCAAAATGCCATGGTGCCTGCCTGTGATGAGTAAAGGTGGAGTTGTGCGAACGATGCCGGAAGGCAGCGGTTCGATTCGCAAAAGCAGAGCGGCGGACCGCACCCCCTGCTTCACGAAGTCTTCAAATAAACTGAAAAAACGAGCAGGTGTCAAGCTGTAATCGGCTAGCAACGATGAAAAACAGAGACTCTGTCGAACATTTCACGACGGTGTCTCCGTTTTTAAAAGGCTGGTCAACTACACTGACTGGAGATTTAAAAAAACAGGTACGGGAAATTGGTTTTCAACAACAACCAGCAGAAAATCCGGGCAGGGATACGATCATATTCTCAACACCCGTTCGCGTCCGGCCGCGAATCGGATCGGTGGGCTGCCTCGGAAGACGGCTTGTGGCGGGAACAGATTGGGTCATCCATTGCCTGCCGGCAGGAAGGGCACATCGCGCCGCCACTCTCGTGGCACATACCGCTCAAACCGTGGCGGGTGCGATGAAGGCGGCGGCGGCAGAAAATGAACAGCCAACAGAAACCAAGGATGGCGCCCAGGGTGATGACAAAAAGGACGGGGAACTTCATGGCTGCGGCTCAGCCGCCGAAATCGTCATAATGAATATTCGATGGCTCAACCCCGAGATTGTCCAACATGGCCAGCACCGCCTTGGTCATCATCGGCGGGCCGCACATGTAGTAGTTGATATCCTCGGGCGCCGGGTGGTTCTTGAGGTAGTTGTCGAACAGCACCTGATGAATGAAACCGACCAACCCCTGCCAGTTATCCTCGGGTTGGGGTTCGGAAAGGGCGACATGAAAGGTGAAATTGTGGTGTTCCCGGGCCAGGGTCTCGAACTCTTCGGCATAAAAGACCTCCTGCAGACTGCGCCCGCCGTACCAGAACGAGACTGTGCGCCTGGTCTGCCGCGCCTTGAAGAGTTCAAAAATATGGCTGCGCAGGGGTGCCATGCCAGCGCCGCCGCCGATGTAGACCATTTCGGAATCGCTGTCCTCAATGAAAAATTGGCCAAAGGGTCCGGCAATGGTAACCTCGTCGCCCTCCTTGAGATTGAAGATGTAGGAGGAGGCCTGCCCTGGAGGAATCCCCAGCGGTCCCCGCGGCGGCGGGCTGGCGATGCGGACATTGAGCTTGATGATACCCTTTTCGCCGGGATAGTTGGCCATGGAATAGGCCCGGCTCACCGGTTGACGCACCCGGGACTGGTATTGGAACATCTTGAACTTGGTCCAATCGCCCAAGAATTTTTCATCGATGTCAAAACTCTTGTAATCCAGCGCATGGGGCGGGACTTCAACCTGGATGAAACCGCCGGGCTTGAAGTTGACCTCTTCGCCGGGCGGCAGCGCCAGCACCAGTTCCTTGATAAACGTGGCCACATTGTGATTCGAACGCACGGTGCACCGCCATTTCTTGGCCTCCAGCATCTCGGAGGGGACCTGAATTTTCAGGTCGCGCTTGACTGCAACCTGGCAGGAGAGCCGCATGCCGCGCCTGGCGTCAACCGGCTTGATTGCCGCCAGCTCGGTGGGCAGGATCGAACCGCCGCCGGTTTCCACCAGGCACCGGCACAGGCCGCAACTGCCGCCGCCGCCGCAGGCAGAGGAGAGAAAGATGCCCTGCTCGGCCAGGGTGGTCAGGAGCTTCCCACCAGGTTTGACCGTCAGGCGCTTGTCGTCGTTGACCTGAATCTCGACCTCACCTTCCGGCAGCAGCATTCTCTTGGCCACCACAATCAAGGTCACCAGAATCAACTGAATACCCAAAAAGCAGATCACGGCCGCGATAAGTTCATCCATGGCGCTCCCTCCTCAACGAGACCTCACAAGACTGCTTCGGCCCGGACCTTGACGCGTTCGATTCAAAATCCCCCCAATCCCATGAAACTCAGGGCAATCAGACCGGCGCAGATGAAAGTCATGCCCAGCCCTCGCAGTCCGGCGGGCGGATCCGCATATTCCAGTTTCTCGCGCACCCCCGCCAGCAGCACCACGGCCAGAAAAAAGCCGCCGCCAGCGCCGAAGCCGTAGGCAACCGATTCAGTAAAGGTGTAATCGCGCTCGACCATGAACAGGGAGCCGCCGAGGATGGCGCAGTTGACCGTCAGCAGGGGCAGATAGATGCCCAGGGTGTTGTAGAGGGCGGGCAGGAACCGGTCGAGCACCATCTCCAGGATCTGGACAATAGCGGCAATAATCCCGATATAGGTCAGCAGGCCGAGAAAGCTCAGGTCAAAATCCGGAAAACCGGCCCAGGTCAGGGCTCCGGCCGCAAGCAGATACTGGAGAATCAGGTTGTTGACCGGTACGGTGATCACCATCAGCACAAACACGGCCACGCCCAAACCGACGGCGCTGTGCACCTTGCGCGAGATGGCCAGAAAGGTGCACATCCCCAGAAAAAAACTGAGCGGCATGTTCTCGATGAACAGGGAGCGGACGATGATGTCGAGATAATGGGCCATCATTTTTTCTCCTGCTGCACCGGATCAATGGTCCGCAGCAGCCAGATGATCAGGGCGATGAGGAAAAAGGCGCTGACCGGCATGAGCAGCAGGCCGTTGCGTACATACCAGCCGCCATCGGTGACCAGCGGCAGGATCCGCCAGTCCAGCACGGTTCCCGAACCCAGCAGTTCGCGGATAATGGCGACGGTGAGCAGAACGAAACCATAGCCAAGACCGTTGCCAATGCCGTCCAGAAAACTGCTGACCGGCGGATTGGCCATGGCGAAGCCTTCGGCCCGGCCCATGACGATGCAGTTGGTGATGATCAGACCAACATAGATTGATAATTTCTTCGATAGATCAAACGAATAGGCTTTCAGCAGCTGGTCGATCAAAATCACCAGGGTGGCGATGACGGTGATTTGGATGCCGATGCGGACACTGCCGGGGATTCGCGCGCGCACCAGCGAAATGGTGAAACTGGAGAGAGCGGTCACCAGGGTGACGCAGACCGACATCACCAGGGCCGTTTTTACCTGCGAGGTCACCGCCAGGGCGGAGCAGATGCCCAGCACCAGCAGGGCGATAGGATTGCGTTCGATGATCGACCGTAAGAGGAGGTCCCGTTTTCGATCAGCCATTGAGTCCTCCCTGTGCCTGCACCCGCTGAATAAACGGCTTGAAGCCGTGGTCACCAAACCAGAATCGAAGCAGATTGGAAACCCCGGCTCCGGTCATGCTGGCTCCGGACAGGCCATCGATCTGATAGGGGGCCATCGGGCCTTGCTCCGCGGCCCGGCCCTTCACCACTTTCAGCGCCACGCCCTGGTCCGGCCCGTAGATTGCTTTACCCCGCCAGCTTTCCTGCCATTGTTTGTTTTCTATTTCTCCCCCCAATCCGGGAGTTTCCCCGTGAGCATAAAAACTGATGCCCCGGATAGTGTTCAGGTCCGCCTCAAGAGCAACATAAGCATACATGGTCGACCAGAGCCCCTTGCCGCGAATCGGCAGGATGACTTGTTCAACGCGCTGATTATGTTCCACCAGGTAGACCAGCGAATACCGCTCCTGCCGCCCCAGTCCCGCCAGATCGCTGGTTTTGTTCAATGCCGTGCCCAAGGTGCTGTCCAGGGCGGCCTTGCGCTGGTCAAAAGAGTCCGGCGAAATTTGCTCCGGGGGCACGAAAGCGCCGCTGTGCAGGTCAACGATCCGGGTGCGGATCACCTTGAACTGTTCGTCGACATCTCTCTTCGGATCGTACAGACCGGCGGCCCGGAGGATGTTTTTTTGCTGGTCGATCCGCTGATTGGATGTCTGGAGAGGGCGAAGCAGCACCGCCGCTCCGGCCACCAGGGCCGAGCAGACCAGGGCGAGCACAAGGACGGTGTAAAAAGGACGGGCAAGGGATTCTTCAGCCATGACGGAGTTTCCTCCTGCGGATATTGGCCTGGATGACGAAATAATCGAACAGGGGCGCGCAGACGTTGCCGAGCAGAATCGCCAGCATGGTGCCTTCCGGAAAGGCTGGATTGGCGACCCGGATCACGATGGCCATCACCCCAACGAGACCACCGTAAAGCCATTGACCAAGCGGGGTCTGCGCGGAGGAGACCGGGTCGGTGACCATGAACACCAGACCAAAGGCAAAGCCGCCCAGAACCAGATGCCAGTGGGGCGGCAAGGCGTACAAGGCGCTGGGAGGATTGGGAGAGAGCCAGAAAGCGGTGGCGGCCGCGACCCCTCCCAGCAGCATGGCGGCCATGACCCGCCACGAGGCGATGCCGGTGAGGAGCAGAAACCCGGCGCCGAGGACACAGGCCAGGGTGGAGGTCTCGCCCATGGAACCGGGAATGGAGCCGATAAAGGCCTCGCCCCAGCCAAAGGGCAGTGCGGCCGACACCGGTGCCGGAGGGCTGGCGGCCAGCACGGCCAGGGGAGTAGCGCTCGTCAGGCCATCGACCGCGGTCCAGACGGTATCGCCGGTCATCTGCAAGGGGTAGGCAAAATACAGAAAAGCACGTGAGACCAGGGCCGGGTTCATGAAATTACGGCCAACACCGCCGAAGACCTCCTTGGCGAAAATAACACCGAAGCTGATCCCCAGGGCCACCTGCCAGAGCGGAATGGTCGGCGGCAGGGTGAGCGGAAAAAGCAGGCTGGTGACCAGAAAGGCCTCGGAGATTTCATGGCCGCGCACCAGATTAAACAGCCCTTCCCAGAAGCTGCCGACCACCACCGTGACCAGGTAGATCGGCAAAAAATAGAGGGCGCCGTGGAGCAGATTGGCAAGGGTGTTCGCCGGATCGCAGCCGGTCCAGGTCATGACCACACCCCGCCAGCCCGCAGGGAGAGAAAGACCCAGCTGCTGCAAGCCGGCATTAGCCTGATAGCCGGTATTCCACAGGGCCATGAACACGCAGGGAACGAGGGCGATGATCACGGTGATCATAATCCGCTTGTAGTCGACCGCATCGCGGATATGGGGAGCAACGGCGGTGGTGCGACGGCTGTGAAAGAGGAAGGTGTCGGTGGCTTCGAACAGGGGAAACCAGCGCGCCAGCGGCCCGCCTTTGGCGAATTTCGGGGCGAGACGATCGAACAGACGGCGCAGGGATTTCATCGGCGGCCTCCCTCGACGTTTTTTGGGGACAACAAGCCGGTCATGGGTTCACCCTCCCTGTTCAATGGCGGTCAGCACCTGACGCAGCATCGGGCCGAATTCATTTTTCCCCGGACAGACAAAGCTGCACAGGGCCAGATCCTCTTCGATCAGCTCCAGACAACCAAGGTCGGCGGCCTTTTCGCTGTCGCCGACCGCCAGTGTTTTCAGCAGGGTAGTGGCGATCATGTCCAGGGGCAGCACCCTCTCGTATACCCCGAGGGGATAAATGGCCCGGCGGCCGCCCCAGGCGGCGGTGAGGAAGTGGAAGCGCTTATTGCCGGAAAGGGCCGAGGCAAACAGCCGGGTCGCAGAAAAGCGGTCGCTGCCTGGAGCCAGCCAGCCGAAAAGGGAGCTGCCGCTGCCTTCAAGGAGCACTGAAATCTGGCGATGATAGCGCCCCAGAAACCCGGTCGTTGCCGCCAGGGGCCGGCCATCGAGCACCGAACCGGAGAGCACCCGCACCGTCTCCTGTTCGCGCAGTTCGCCCCGGCACAGATCGGAGAGCGAGGCGCCCTGCCGGGTAGCAAGCAGTCCGGGTTGTGCGACTCCGGGGCCGCCCAGGGCAATGATCCGCTCCATGGACAACCGGCCGTGGGTGAACAGATGGCCCATGGCGATGAGGTCCTGATAGTCGAGATGCCAGACCTGTTTGGCTGCGTGCACCGGATCAATACAGTGGATATGGGTCGAGGGCAGCCCCGCCGGGTGGGGGCCGGCAAAACCCCATGATTCGATGCCATCCAGCTCCGCTCCGGGGAGAACACTGTCCGGACGGCTGCAGAGATGAATCGGCACCGGCAGCAGGCGGCGCAGAACCTTGAGGCCGGCGCGGAACAGTTCCGGTGCGCGGGCAATGACCGCCAGGGGATCGGCCGCCAGCGGATTGGTGTCCATGGCGGTGACAAAGACCGCGGCGGGCGCGGCATCGGCGGCCGCAATATTGCCAAAAGGCCGGGTACGGAAGGCACACCAAAGGCCGGAGTCGAGCAGCAGCTGACGAATGACCGCAGGACTCAGATTGGCAAGCGGGGCCACTGCCTGGTCAAAGGTCCGCTCTTCCGAGCCTTCCAGGCGGATAACCAGAGATTGGAAGACTCGTTTTGCGCCCCGGTTGATGGCTTCGACCGTGCCGCAACCGGGAGAGGCGAAGGTCACCCCCGGCCTTCTTTTATCGGTGAACAGCGGTTGGCCCAGCTGCACCTGTTCGCCCTCCCGAACCAGCATGGTCGGCTTGAGGCCGAGATAGTCATCGCCGATCAGGGCAACCCGCTCGACCGGCTGACCGGGGCGGATCGACTGTTCCGGTTCGCCGGCAATCGGGATATCCAGACCACGGTGTAGGGTAATGGTTTTCATGTCATCCCTGAAATCCGGCCGTTCGGTAGTGCCGAGAATCCTTGTTAATGAACAATCCCTCGCAGTGGTCGAAGGCCTTGAGAGCCGCCAAGGCACGCTCCGGACCCAGGACCATGGCCGCGGTCGCCAACCCGTCCGCCAGGGCCACGGTGGGCGCGGTGATCGTGGCGCTGGCCAGTTCTGCCGGGGATCGGCCGGTGCGGGGATCAAGAATGTGGTGGTTGCGCAGGTCTTCGGTAAAGGCCTGCATGTAGTCGCCGGAGGTGGCGATGGCGAGTGGTGAGCTGGTCGAGATAACGGTCATGGCTTCGGCGGATTCCGGGCGGGGTTGACGGACGCCGATCCGCCAGGGTTGACTGCCCGGCTTGTTGCCCGAGACCATGAGATCGCCGCCAGCCTCGACATAGACATTGGCAAAACCGTTCGCCTTCAGGGTGGCGACCCCCTGGTCGACAATATAGCCTTTGGCAATGCCGTCGAGGGTGATGCCCATACCCGGCAGAGCCAGAGCAACGCCCTGCGACTGCCGGATAATCTTGCGGTGGTCCACCAGGCGCAGGCAGTCTGCCAATTGCGCCTCGCCGGGCAAGGTATCCCGGCTGTAGAGTCCCAGCAGGGGAAGAACGGTGACGTCAAAGGCCCCATCGGTCCCGCGGCTGATTGTCCCGGCAAGGGTGAGCACTTCGGCGAGTTCCGGAGAGAGGAGCGGCAGAGCGCCCTTCCGGTTAAGCTGGGCCAATTCGCTGGTTGCATCGTGGCGGCTGAAGATACGGGATAGCGCCTCTATCCGGTTGAATGTCGCCTGAACTGCCTGCAGGCACGCATCCTCGTCCGGACCGCTGACAATCAGGTTGATCTCGGTGCCCAGCAGGGACCGGCTTTGGCGAACCAGATGATCACGGCTTCCACCCGCCAAGAAGCCGAATTGGTAGAAACCGCCAGCTGCTCCGGCCACGGCGAGGATCTGCAGGAACCTTCTTCGATTGACGCGAGGTTGGTTATTGCTCCGTTCACTCATCGTTTGTCCTCCAAAAAGGTCGTGCACACGGATAAAAGGAATGATTCGGCGGTGGTTCGAGAATGCATTGATACACTACTCGTAGCGTGTGGCAAAAAAAGCCAGCCGGTCAGCAGCATCCTCGATGTGAGAGAGAATCAATCTGATTGTTTTTCAAAAAAAAGTCAACAAACGGCGCATCGTGTCCGGGTAAAAACCTGGCCGCTCGTCCGATGCAATCCGATTCTGCATGAACCCGCAAAACAATCTGAAGCTATTCCCCCATCCGGAGAGGTTTTCCCTCCTTTTATTGGACGAATCGGGATGCGGTGTCCCGCAGCCCCTTTTAAACCGCAAAGACACTCCTTCCCGGAGGCGGAGGCTGGCCAGAAACCAGGGAATGGCCCAGAAGTATCAGTTAAACCAGACCGCCCGCGATATAGTGGTTGACGACGGACATTTCTTTTTTTATATTGACACGAAAATATATTCTATCGTGCCTGTAAGGCCAACCTTTCACCTAGAGGAGACAGCCCATGCTTTTTCCCATCTCCGGCATTACCGTTGATCCCTGGATCCCCCCCCTGGTTGCCTTTGTCATTTCCTTCTTCACCTCCATGGGAGGAATCTCCGGGGCCTTTCTTCTCCTGCCCTTTCAAATGTCCGTTCTCGGCTACACCAACCCTTCGGTCAGTTCCACCAACCAGTTGTACAATATTGTCGCCATTCCCTCGGGAGTCTACCGGTATTGCAAGGAAGGACGAATGATCTGGCCTTTGACCTGGGCCGTGGTCGTCGGCACCCTGCCGGGCGTGCTCATCGGCGCTTTCGTCCGGGTGACCGGGCTGCGTGATCCGCGAAATTTCAAGCTGTTCGCCGCCGCGGTCATCCTCTATATTGCCATCAAGATGATCAAGGATTTACGCAAACGGCCGGTACCCATCCAAAACAGCTCCTCGAGCGGGACGGCGGCCAAGAATGGGCCGCTGGCCGCCACCTTCGGCAATCCGGCTGCCACGGTGACCATTACCCAGAGGACGTTCAAGCGGATCGGCTTCACCTTCCAGGGTGAAACGTACGATGTCTCGGTGACGGGCATTTTCATCCTCTGCTTCATTGTCGGCATCATCGGCGGGATTTACGGCATCGGCGGCGGCGCGATCATCGCCCCCTTTCTCATCACCTTCTTCGGTCTGCCGGTGTACACCGTGGCCGGGGCAGCCCTGATGGGCACCTTTGTTACCTCGGTGGCCGGCGTGGCCTTCTATACTGCCATTGCCCCGCTCTATCCGCAGGTATCGGTGTCACCGGACTGGCTGCTCGGCATCCTCTTTGGCCTGGGCGGCATGGCCGGAATGTATCTGGGGGCCCGCTGTCAGAAATTCGTCCCCGCCAAGGGTATCAAGTGGATGCTGGTTGTGATCATGCTCTTCACTGCGATCAAATACGTGCTTGAATTTTTCAAATAAAAAAAGCGTGTCCGGGATTGCACTCCGGACACGCCTGCTTGTTCAACTCTGGCACATTCCCCTTCACGGTTCGGCGAACAAACTCTTGATTGTTGCCGGAATAGCACCCTTGGGGGTCAGAGTGTGCTCCTTGTCCACGCTGTAGACGCCGAACCACTGTTCCGGATCGTCCGCGTCCTGGCGCTGGGCCTCTTCCGGCCCCTTGGCGCTCTTCCACCACTCGTCCTGCAACTCGAAGAAGACCAGCCCGCAATATCGTTCCTTGCCCTCGGCTGTACGAATATCTTGCCACACCGACCGGAAGATTGCGGGCACATCCTCGATCTTGTGACCGCCAAACCCTGGATGTGTTTTCGGTTTTGGGGCAATAGGCGAGGTTGCCACCCCCACCTGGGTGACCAGGATGGGCTGTTTCGATTCCGCCGCCAACTGCTCCAGGTAGCCCTGGTAGGTCGTACCGGTGACCGATCCGGGCCTGGAGGTGCGCACGCCGTTGGCATAGGTGTAGACGTTCAAGCAGATCAGATCGCCCATGTCCGGCACCAATACGCTCTCCTGACTGACCTCGATGTCCGGCCGATCGGCGATCGGGCCAATGTGGGTCCAACTGGTGTGGCAGTAGAGATGGCGGCGGCCGTAACGGGTCAACTCGTAGTCCATGGCCTCGTCCACCAGCTTGGCGAGGGCCACCTCGGTGGGAGTGCGGTTGGTCACCGCCAGATGTTTGCCCTGGTAGTTGCGGACCTCGGGATGGCGAGCGTCGGTTGACGTGACGCACTTGGCCTGCAGCTCGTCGCCGATGGAAAAGAGCACCAGCCGGTCCGGCCGGCCGACCTTGTAGGTGTGATCGATCACCTCCTTGATGTCATTCAGGGTCTTGGCCTGGAAGGCCGGGGCGAGGAAATCATCTTCGTAGGCCCAGACCCAAACATCCTGGCTGTAGACCAGATCGGTCTCGTCCAGGGCCTCGAAAAATTTGGGTGGCATCAGCCGGGGAAAGACATGCAGATAATTGACATTCATTGCCTTGATCAGATGCAGGTGGGAATCGTAGCGGCCATCGTTGCCCGGCTGCAGTCCGCGGACCGGGGTTTCGCCGGGAAGAAAGGGCGAGTAGCCCATGCCCCGGAAAAAGACCGGTTGTTCCGGCTTGCTCAAATCGATCAGTGAGGTGCCGCGGACCACAAAACGGCTGGGCTGGGGCGTCTGCGGGTTGAGTGTCATGGTTTTACCGGCAGGCGGCGATTGCGCGGACGCCAGCGGAGAATAAACAAGACCAAGAACGCAAACAAAAATCAGCAGGTTAGGAATCATGGCGTTACGGAAGACAAGGGTTGGTTTGTTGTTATTGAGAGCCAGAGTCAATCGCCGTGCGGCCGATCATGGCATTTGACCGTTGCCCATGGATACGGGCCTCGCCAAGATAAAGCCAATGCGGCCGCTTTTGGCAACATTTTTATCCACCATCCAAGACTGCTCCCAGCAAGGCGGATGCAAAGCAAATTGCACGGAAATGGACCGCTCCGCAGGGTGTGTTCTCAGGGGTAACACGGGCGCCCCGCCCTTTTCTTTCTCGCGCCCCTATGGTATTTATGGCTGCCGACAAACAACTTGCACATCTTGCTTCTCGCCCTCGGGCCATCCTGGGTTGTTGCGCAATTGCCAATCCTCGACGTCGCGTTGCCACGCCTGCGGTTTGGTGCTGGTCGCCACAACCAAATCCGGCCCGAATTCGAGCGCAATTTTGTCCGAAGTATTCGCGACCAACCCCTTAATGACTTGAAAAAAGCAGTTCACTGTCCCAAGAGGAAAACATGCAGCCACCAGACGCTTACCCGCAGTTAACCATAGATCTCACCCCCGAATCCTTGGCCGGATTCGCCTCTCTGTTTCAGCACGGCCTTCTTTTTCCAGTGAGCCAGCCAGTGCCGCTGGTGCCCTTTCTGCTCTCATTGCCTGGTTTCACCGGAGACTACATTGAGAAAACGGTGCAAACCATCTTTGTCGACGGCATTGCCGCCGACAGCCTGGACCGCGACTTGACCGCCGGTTCCACCCTTGCCCTTTCCGCGGCTATGCCCGGTCTGGCCGGGGCTATTTTCCGCCGCCAGGGGATCCACGGCAGTTTGCGCAGCCAGCCTCAGAAACAGAAAAAATCCGGCGGGGCAGCTGCAGGCCTCATCACCTTGAAATTGTTCAACAGTATTGCCACCGACCGAATCCAGGATCTGCTGACCGCTGGCGTGCTGGTCAGCGGCAAGGCTTTTCATGATTTCGCCGGTATGCGGGAGGGCCTGTTTCAGCCGCCAGTGATGGTGCAACATGAAGGTCAGCGCGTGGAATACAGTGCGTTGCTGCCGCTTGCTGCCGGCTTCCCGTTGCTCAGGATCAAGGCAGAACTATCATAGAACTAGCCGTAACCACGTTTTTTTACGAGATGGCCGGACGCAAGCCTCTAGTATCAGGTCTTGGCGAAAACACTGCGGCTGGAACTGCCGCTCTGCACTACACCTCTCTACTGCCGGCAGGTGACCGAGGCGGCTCTTTTCTCTTTTCTTTTGCCGCCCACCCTTGCACAATCTTTTCGTGAACAAACAAAATCTGCCGGAATCCTCGATTCCATCGTATGGCCCAATATATAAGGAACGAACATGTTACGAGATTTAGCACTGGCCGCAAAGGCCGCCTGCAGCCGGGAAGATCAGGAAAGCCTGATCCCGATGGTCAAACAGCTACGCGATCTGGGCGAAATCGCCTTTAAAAAAGGACTGCTTGCCCTGGAAGGCGAACTGATGCCGATCAAGGATCCCTTTCTCAAGTTGGGCATTCAGTTGATCGTTGACAAAACCGAGCCGGAAAACGTCCAGGATATCCTTGATGCGGACATCTATTACAACGAATCCAATGGCCGGGAACTGTTGAAAAAAATCATCATCCGCGAAGGTCTGCTCCGTATCCAGGCCGGCGACAATGCCCGCAACATCCTAATTTGCACCAAGGTTTTTCTGGGCAAGGTGGACGCAAGCCTCTGGTAGGATGTTTCACGCTGTCCATGGACGGCATATCATGCAGTTGCACAGCGGGGAGGCGCGCCATGCACGGCGACAAGTTTGTGGATTTGACCACAGAACAGCAGCGGGAAGCGGTCAAGGTTCGTTTCCAGTACAGGGAAGGGATTGGGTGGTTTACTGGAGAGGGAATCTTTGCCGGCGCCAATGAGGCGGATGTGATCGGCGCCCTGATTGATCTGGAAGAAGCGGAAATCAACGCCATCGGCGACTGCATGGCCGGCTGCTCCATGCTGTCGCCCCGGCTGGAGGATTTTGTCAGGAAGCCGTGAGGGAAAAATATCGCGATGAGCCACGAGAAGGCCTTGCCGCCCTCTTCTTCCCGCAAGCATTTTGTGGGTAAACCGGCAGGAAATCCGCACCCAGCACTCCGGACTCGGCGCACGGGCAGACCCAAAAAAAGAACCTTTCCCCGCCGACCTGCCACTAATACCGATGCTTTAAAACCGGTCGATAATCTCCACTTCAGTGAGCGGCAGTTTGCCGCCACGGGGCCAGGGGGGTGCGGTTCCCTTACCGATCGCCACGAACATCGCGACGACATGATCAGCGGGCAGGTTGATCAATCGACCGACCGCTTCAAAATCAAATCCGTCCATGGGACAGGAATCGTAGCCCATGCTCTTGGCGGCCAGCATCAGGGTCTGGGCCGCCATGCCGCAGGAACGCATGGCCTCGTCGCGCTGCACCTGCTCCTTCCCCCGGTAGTAGCTGTCGATGGCCGGAAGCACGAAATTCCGCACACCTTTCGGCACATCCTGCCAATAGCGTTCCGGGTTCTTGTCCCAGGCCTTAAGATCAGCGCAGAGCACAATGAAGAGAGACGCATCGGTCACCATGGCCTGATCCCAGGCCACATCGCGGATCTGACACCGGAGTTCCCGGTCGCGCACCACAACGAAACGCCAGTTCTGGATATTGAAGGCCGTGGGCGACAGCATGGCTAGGGAGAGCAGCTGCTTGATATCCTCCTCGGGCATCCGGTGGCTGGCGTCATACTGTTTTACCGCCCGTCGTTGAGTGATAGCCTCAATGGTTTCCACGAACTCCTCCTTGCTGAAAAAAGATCTCAGTGCCAGGCCCTTTCCGGGATTATTTCCACCGGCGGCTCCAGGGCTCTCTATTGTTCTCAGTATGCATTCGGCTACGCGTCGATGACGGAACGGCTAAATATAACTCTGATACTCCGGCTCAAACATCAGGGAACGGATATGCTCCTCCAGATCATCCGGTCTGGGTTTTGCCGCCAATCCGTTAGCATACGCCTCCTCTGCCACCGCTATCGCCACATTCAGGGAAACCTCGCGAATGCGCGGCAGAGGCGGATAGACCCGGCCGAATTGCAGATCCGCCTCCGAGACCTCCTGGGCAACGATCCGGGCCGCGGTCAGGAACATTTCGTTGGTGACCCGCACCGAGCCGCTGGCCAAGACCCCCATTCCCACTCCGGGAAAGATATACACATTGTTCCCTTGTGACGGATACAGCTTACGGCCGTGGGTGACGACCGGGCCGAAGGGACTGCCGCTGGCGAAAATGGCGCGGCCCTCGGTCCAGGTATAGGCCTCCTCGGCGGTGCATTCGGATTTGGAGGTGGGATTGGAAAGAGAAAAGACAATGGGCCGCTCGTTCATCCGGGCCATGGTTTCCAGAATCTCGGGCGTGAAACGCTTGGGCTGGCCGGAAACGCCGATGATCGCCTGTGGCCGCAGGGTCTCGACAGCGGTTTGAAAATCGGTGACGGGCGGATGCTCGTGGGCATACAGCAGCTTCTGGCCGCTGAGATCGGTGCGGCTCTTGACGATCAAGCCCTTGGAGTCGACATACCAGCAGCAGCGGCGGGCTTCGTCAACGCTGAGACCTTCCTCGATCAGGGCAGCGACCAGCAGTTCGCCGGCGCCCAGCCCGGCCTCGCCCGCGCCCAGAAAGAGGAAGCGCTGATCTTTGAGGGCGCCGCCAGTGATCCGCAGGGCCGAGAAAATACCGGCCACGGTCACCGCCGCCGTGCCCTGGATGTCGTCGTTGAAGCAGCAGACCTGATCGCGGTACTGCTGGAGCAGCCGAAAGGCGTTGCGGTTGGCAAAATCCTCGAACTGGACCAGGGCGCCAGGAAAAACCTGCTGCACCGCCAGGATGAATTCCTCAACCATCTCGTCATAGAGTTCGCCGCGAATGCGCGGATGCTGCAGGCCAATGTAGAGCGGATCGTTGAGCAGCCGGGCGTTGTCCGTGCCCATGTCCAGAGTGACCGGCAGGCTGAGCGAGGGATGGATACCGGCGCAGACCGAGTACAGCGCCAGTTTGCCCACCGGAATACCCATGCCGTCGGCGCCGAGATCACCAAGGCCCAAAATGCGCTCGCCATCGGTAACCACAATAACGCGGACATCGGTATACGGCCAGTTGCCGAGCAGCTCGGCCACCCGCCCCTTGTCGCGGGCGGTGATATAGATGCCGCGCGGCCGCCGGAAAATATGACCAAACTCAAGGCAGGCCTGGCCGACTGTTGGCGTGTAGACAATGGGCATCAACTCTTCAATATTATCGAGCAATACCCGGTAAAACAGGGTTTTGTTGCGATCCTGGAGGGCGATGAGATAGACGTAGCGGTCGATATCGGAAGATTGCTTGCGCAGGTTCTCCAGGATTCGCTGCACCTGCTCGTCAAGGGTGTGGACCCGGGGCGGCAGCAGACCGGTCAACCCCAGGGCTTCCCGCTCCTCCAGGGTGAAGGCCGACCCCTTGTTCAGGGTTGGGTCGCGCAGCAGGGCGATGCCGGTGGGCAGACCGGCAAGCCGGCTGCGGGCTCGGGCCCGGGCGCTGGCATCGGTGGCCGCGCTCTTTTTCAGCATGGACTGGAGATTGATATGACTCAAGAAACGTGACAGGATGTCACCATCAACCAGGTTTTTTTCGAAACGGATGAGCATCTCATCTTTTTCATGAAGTATCTTGTACATACGCCTCTCAATCTCCTCGGCCCGAGGCCGGGATCTCTTTGACTGTGCCGCCATCCCCCCTTCACAAGAAGGACCTTGTTCGAGAGAGCGCAGTTCCATTTTTTTCAGCATTACAAACCATCAGCAAACTTGTCAAGGGTCTCGTATTTATATGCTTATACAAGAAAAATTAATTCTGACAGGATCATAATTCAGGTTTTCGATCATGAAAATCAGTGCAGATCCTGGCGCAAGATCCCTCTCTTCCCGCGCACAATTGTGGCGACCATCTGGCAGGCGTAACCGGAAAAAAGTCCAGCCAGTCAACAATCTTGGCGGGGGACAAGCAATTTGAATCGGAAGAACCGGAGAATTCCATTTCCCATACCTGTCGGCAGGTTCCCGGGAAAGGGAACGATGAGTCAGAACATGTGGTTGTCAAGCATCTTCCTGAGCAACAAGGCGAGCTCTCTTTTAGAAAGGGGCTTCATGGCAAACTCCTTGATCCCTTTGGCTTTCACCTGTTCTTCGGTGATAAGGTTGCTGTACCCCGTGCACAGAAGAATCGGCACATCAGGCCGGATCCGCAGCAGATGCTCTGCCAGGTCGCATCCCGTCATCCCGGGCATGGTTTGGTCGGTTATGACCGCATCGAACTGATTGGATTGCTCTTGAAAAATTGTCAGGGCCTCCAGGCTGCTTGTGCGGATGGTCACCTTATACCCAAGATGCTGGAGGATTAATCTTCCTGCCTCAATCAAACTCTCATCGTCGTCAACCAGCAAGATATGCTCACGACCGAAAGGAGTCTTTCCCAAAGTTTTCAACTCCGGAACGGCCTGGTCATCAACGGCGGGAAAATAAATCGTAAAAACCGTCCCTCCCCCCTCCACACTTTCGCAGGTCATGCACCCGCCGTAACTGGCCACAATGCCTTGCACGATGGAGAGCCCCAGCCCCGTTCCCTTGCCGATCTCCTTGGTCGTGAAATAGGGGTCGAAGATCTTGTTGCGTATTTCCGGATCGATTCCTTGCCCCGAATCCCTGACCGTGAGTTCAACGAATTGACCGGAATATGATCCTGGTTGCATCTGCAGGTCAACTGGGGCAACGCTACAATCTCTGAGGGCAATATCGAGAATGCCGCCGGTTTTTTCCATGGCCTGAAAGGCATTGGTGCAGAGATTCATCAGAATCTGGTGAAACTGGGTGGGATCGGCGAAAATGGGTCGTGTATTGCTCTCGATACGCTGCTTAATGATGATAGTGGATGGCAGGGAAGGACGAAGAAGCTTGATCGCTTCCCTTGCGATGTTGGCGGGATAAAGGAGGATGCGTTCGGCGGTAGCCTGACGGCAAAAGGTCAGAATTTGCTTCACCAGACCGGAGGCACGGTCTCCAGCCTCCAACACCTTCCCGAGATATTGCGCAACGGCCGAATTCGCAGGGATGGCATCTTGCGCCATTTGGGTAAAACCGATAATCGCCCCAAGAATATTATTGAAATCGTGCGCGATACCCCCCGCCAAGGTGCCGAGGGCTTCCATTTTCTGGGATTGCATCAGTTGCGCTTGCAGTTTCCTCTTTTCCTCCTCGGCCCGCACATTATCCGTGATATCCCTGGAAAAGCTGGCCACCTGAATCACTTTCCCCTCTTCGTCCATAACCGGGAAAAGCCGGACGCGATAGAACTTGTCATTTCTGGATTCTTCGTACTGTACTAACCTTCTTTCGTGGAACAACTGTTCAAAAGCTTTGGCACGCATATCGGCCGCATGCGAAGGCAAAAAATGGAAAAGATTTTGCCCCCGCATGGAATCTTGCCGTATATTGCGCCGCAGCGCCGCTATATTGTTCAGATCGAGAATCTCGCCATCGGGTTTGATCAGCATCACCGAGTCCGAGGTAGCATCGAAAAGCGCTCGAAACCATGAGACATGTTTTTTGAGCTTTTCCTCCATCTGTTTTCGATAGGTAATATCCCGAATGCTCTCGATCGCGCCGATGACGTTACCGTCGTGATCACGAAGGAGAGACGCCTTGGCATAAACCCAGCCCCCCTCATTGTTGTAGAGCGCATTACAGAAGACTTCAGAAACGAGGGTATCTTCCTCGCGGATAATGTGCGAATACCGGGAGGCAATCTCCTCATCGTCCGCCATGGCCAGGTCGATTAATTGCGGCCGGGTTTCGCCGTAAAAAGGAATCGCATGGGCATGCCCCCCTTTGCCGATCATCTCAGCAGCCGGCATCCCGGTCATCTTTTCCATCGCCTTGTTCCAAATGATGACCCGCCCCGCAGTATCGAGAACCAGGGTGGCATCGGGGAGAAACTCGACAATATCGCGCAGTTGTTTTCGCTCGGCCCGCAGCCTTTCCTCGGCCTGTTTGCGCATCAGGGCCGCCCCGATATGGGAGGCGATGTCCTCCAGGGCCGCGATCGAGTCCAGGGTGAAACGTCCCTTGCGCCGGTCGTTGCAATGGATCAGGCCGACGATCCGCTCCTTGTTCCGGATCGGCACCAGCGCGATGGAGGCGTACAGGAACCGCATACACTGGTTGCGGGGCTGAAACCGCGGATCCAGTGCCGCGGGGAGCTCCAGCAGGGGAAAGGAATCGTTAGTCCAGAAGCTGCCTCCTGGGGTAAACAGGGGGTCGACCGGATCGGCCTTGCCGGAAATCACCAGGCCACAGGTACACTCCAGTTTGACAGTACCGTTTTCATCCCGGCATATTCCGCCATCGCTGGTGCGTCCGATCAGACTGTTTTCAGCCAAATAAAAACCAGGGGGAAAGCCCTGGTGGGCAATGTATGGAAAATCATCCCCATCTTGCAGGCGAATGCCCACGGCATCAAAACCGGTGCGTGTTTTCAATATTCCGAGGGCACGCTGAATGGAATCGTCCAACCCGCCCGGTTCATTGAGTGCCTGCAGGATTTCCCGGCCCATTTCCCGGTAAACTTCCATGCGCTTGCGCTCGGTGATGTCCTTGGATGAGCAGAGCATCGACAGAACCGTTCCTGCTGTGTCCTTGACCGGATTCACCGTGGTCAGGTAACACCGGTTGCCCTCGGCCGTCCGGATATTTATCTCGACGTTCTGCGCTTCTTCCGCCTGAAAGGCTCGACACAAGGCATCGAGATACCTCCCCGCCTCTCCTTTGAAAAAGACATCTCCAAGGTTTCTGCCGACGATTTTTTCCGCCGCTTGTCCCGCTTCCCGCGCAAAGGCGCTGTTGACGTATTCGTACTGACCTTCCGGCGTGCAGGAGAAAATGGGATCGGACGATTGTTCAAGAAGAACGCGATGCTTCTCCTCGCTTCTCCCCAGTTCCTCTATCTTGAACGCCAGGGCGTCTTGCATCTCGATCATACGCTGGCCGACTTTGACGCGAGCCAGAAGTTCCCCCGCATCGAACGGCTTGGCCAAGTGGTCGTTGGCGCCGTTCTCCAACGCGGCGACGACGTCGGATTTTTCGCCTCTGGCAGTCAGCAGAATAATATAGGGCGAGCGAATGGATTGCAGGGACCGGACCCGGCGGATAACCTCCAAACCATCCATCTCCGGCATCATCCAGTCAAGAATCACCAAAACGGGAGCATCGGACCGGCGCAGTGCATGCCAGGCCTCGGCGCCATTGACGGTTTCCACCACCTCATGACCGTTTTTTCTCAATACGGCAGCCAGGGCAAGGCGCGAGGTCGCGTCATCTTCAGCTATCAGGATACGCATGGGATTCTTCCCTGAATAAACTTTCGTCATAGACCACACGATTCCGCCCTTCCTCCTTGGCTCGGTAGAGGGCCGCGTCCGCTGCCTCCAGGATCTCGTCCACCGTATCGCCAGGGGCTGTGCGGGTCACGCCGATACTCAATGTGCAGGACAGTTGACCCGATTTTGTCGGGATCGGGGTTTGTCCAACCAGCGAACACAGTCTGAAAAACAAAGAAAGATGGTCGCATCCCGTGTCTATCGGAGCCACGATTAAAAACTCCTCGCCGCCGATGCGCCCCACGGCATCGCACGCCCTGACCTGCGCCCTGAATATTTGCGCCAGTCCGCACAGGAGATCATCCCCTGCCTGATGACCGTAGGTGTCATTACATTGTTTGAATAAATCGATATCGCACATCCCGATGGCCAGCGCCCCACCTTGACGCTCCCCTCGGGCGATCTCCTTGTTGAGGCGGTCGAAAATGGCCCGCCGGTTGAGCAGACCGGTCATCGGGTCGTGCATAGCCTGATACCTCAGAATTTCCCGGCTTTTGCACAGAGCGTCCTGCAACTCGACCATGCGCCGTCCGACCTCGACACGGGCGCGCAGCTCTCCGGCATCGAAGGGTTTAGCCAGGTAATCGTTGGCTCCTGCCTCCAAGCCGATGATGATGTCGGACTTTTCGTCTTTGGCGGTCAGCAAGATAATGTAGGGCGGCTGGTCGGATTGCAGGGTACGGGCTCGCTGTACGACCTCCAAACCATCCATTTTCGGCATCATCCAGTCGAGAATCGCCAACCGGGGAGCATCGGGTTGTCGCAGCGCATCCCACGCCTCGGCGCCGTTCACCGTGACCGCCACCTCGTATCCGTTTTTTTCCAGTACGCCGGTCAAGGCAATACGGGAAGTACAATCGTCTTCAGCAATCAAAATGCGCATGGCATATTCCTTTCCTCATGCACTGTCCGGGCAACTTTCTCCCTCACCAGTCCTCCACCATTATTCAGAGCAGCGGTATCGTTTCCGTCATTGTCTGCCGCAGCCGTTCGAACTCGGTGACCAATTCGTTCATGCGTTTCTCAACCACATGTACGTTCCCTGACTGCGCCTCTATCTCCAACTCGTGGACCAGGGTACGCAGGGTCTCGCCCGAGACATTGGCCACGGCGCCCTTCATCGTATGAAGCTGACGCTCGACACCATCGGCGTCCCCGTTGTCCAGATAGCCGCGAAGCGTCTCGATCTGTTGGGGAAGATCCGCCAGAAAACCTTCGATCACTGCACCCACCAGTTCTTCGTCATTCATAAACCGGCGCATCATCATCGTTTTGTCAAACACCGGAATGTTTCTCTTTCTGGCGATGGCGACAGGCCCATCCTCCGGCCCCCTCGACATTTCCTTGAAGGCGGCGCTTGCCTCACCCGGCAACCATCGTTCCAGAATCTCAATCAACGACTGCGGTGAAACCGGCTTGGAGAGGTAATCGTCCATGCCCGCCTGCAGACATTTTTCGCGATCACCCTGCATGGCATGAGCGGTCAGGGCAATAATGGGAATCTGGCGATCGACAACCTTTGACCTGGAATCGCGGATCCGGCGGGTTGCCTCGAATCCGTCCATCACCGGCATCTGCACATCCATCAGCACCAGATCGTAGGGGATGGTTTCCAGGGCTTTGAGCACCTCTTCGCCGTTGGCCACCGCATCGGCCCGCAGACCAAGTTTTTTCAGAATGCCTTGGGCTACCTGCTGATTGGTGATGTTGTCGTCGGCCAGGAGGACCCGGCCCTTACTGCCGGCGAACCGGTTCAATACTTCACGGGCCGTGTACCGGGTGACGATCGAAGCCGAAGTCAATGCCTCGGCGTCCCGATCAGCGAGGACCAGGGAAAGGACGATCTTCAACTCCTGATGACGGATCGGCTTGGTGGCATAGGCGGCAAATCCGATTTCCTCGAACCGTCGGGCATCTCCTCGCACTCCCAGGGAGGTCAGCATCACCATCCGGGTATCGGCCAACCGGTGGTCCGCCTTGATGGCGCGACCCAAAGCCTCGCCATCCATCGCCGGCATCTGCATGTCGACGAGGGCAATCCGGAAGGAATCGCCCTCGTCCAGCGCCCGATACAGGGCGGCGAGGGCGGCGGGACCGTCCGCTGCCTCCGCTGGCCGCATTCCCCAAGAGGCAAGACGCGGCGTCTGGATGGCGCGGTTGGTGGCGTTATCGTCCACGATCAGTACCCTCACTCCATGCAGGTCTGCGGGAGGAAAATTTTCTTCCCGCACGCATCCCGCTTGCTTGCCCAAGCGTACCGTGAACCAAAATTCCGACCCCCTGTCTTCCGCGCTGTCAACCCCGACCTTGCCGCCCATCAATTCGGCCAGTTGCTTCGAAATGGCCAACCCCAGGCCGGTGCCGCCATACTGGCGCGTGGTCGACGCATCCACCTGCGTGAACTTGTCGAACAGCAGGGCACGCTTGTCCTCCGGGATACCGATCCCTGTGTCGCGGATCGAGAAGCGGAGCACGATCGTGTTGTCGTCTTCTTCCACCGAGGTGGCGTTGACCGCCACCTCGCCCGCCGGGGTGAACTTGATAGCATTGTCGGCGAGATTGTTCAAGATCTGGCGCAGGCGGCCGGGATCGCCGCACAGCAACTCCGGAATGACGGGATCGGCGGCGTACAGGAATTCAAGCCCTTTTTCGTGCGCCCGCACAGCCATGGTGGCGGCAAAATCGTCCAGCAGGGTCGACAGATCAAAATCCAGGGTTTCCAATTCGAGCTTGCCAGCCTCAATCTTGGAAAAATCGAGGATGTCGTTGATGAGGCTGAGCAGCGATTCGGCGCTGGTCTGGACAAGTTCGGCATAACGTTGCTGTTCGTCGTTCAATTCCGTGTCAAGGAGCAGTCCGGTCATGCCAATGACGCCATTCATCGGCGTACGGATCTCGTGACTCATGTTGGCAAGAAACTCGCTCTTGGCTATGCTGGAGATCTCTGCCTGGGCCGCCATTTCGTTGGCGCGAGCCGTGGTTTCCTCAAGCTGCCGGTTGGTCTCGCGCAACGCCACCTCGGCTCGCTTGCGCTCAGTGATGTCGATGCCAGTGAAGGTAACGCCGGAAATGATATCCCCGTGATCGATGTCGGCCGAACTCATGAGGACATCGATGATCTGCCCGTCCTTGCGTTGCCAGCGGGTTTCGACCACCCCCACCCCCCGTTCCCTGATTTGCCGGAAGGTCTCCTTGCCGACGAATTCATACTCTTCATAGGTAGGATAGAGCATCCGGCTGTTTTTGCCGATCAACTCCTTGCTGGTGTAGCCGGTCATGGCGCAGAGGCGCTCGCTGGCAGTGATGATTACCCGATCGCTCACCACCCCGATCCCGGTTGGCGCGGCGCGAAACACGCTGCGCAAATATTTCTCGTTCTCCCGCACCGCCTCCTCGGCCTTTTTCCGTTGGCTGATGTCGGTGAATACGGTGGCAAAGCGTCCTTGACCCAGGCAATAGGCATTGACGAAGTAGTGCCGGCCCAGGAGTTCGACGTACTGTTCGAAACTGACCGGGGAACCGGTCAGCACTACCCGGCCGAAGGTCTGGATGAACGACGTCTGTTCAATGCCCGGCAGCACATCGGTGGCACGACGGCCGACAACATCCGCCGCGGACAAACCGGTATGGATCTCGAAGGCGGGATTGACGCTTAAAAAAGTGTAGTCCACCGGACGACCGGACCGATCCATGATCATTTCATGCACGGTCACCGCGGAAACGGCATGCTCGATGAGCAGGCGGTGCTTTTCCTCGCTTGCCCGCAATTCGGCTTGCTGCGCCACAATGCCCCGATCGGTACGGAGCAGCAGAACATAAATGAACCCCAGGATCATCGCCATCAGGACCGAACCGGTGGTTGTCCCCAGGGCAAGAGTCCGTTTGAACGCCGCCTTCTCGCTGGTAATATCCTTCATGATGAGCAGGTCGCCCACTTCGCGATCCGAAACATCGGTCAGCGGCATCGTGGACACCAGCCAATCCTTGCCGTTGTAGGTAACTTCCCGTTTTTTTTCGCCGCGCTCTCCTTCCTTCGGATTGCGGCCGGCCATCGGCCCGAGGACTTCCGAAAGGCGGGGGCTGGAGGCATAGAACACCACGTCGTGGGGCAGCCGGTCCCAATCCGCCTCCTTGTCGAGCTTGCGCGCGCCCTGCTGCCAAGCTTCCCTTCGGATATGCTCCTTACGAATGGTGACCACCAACTCGAGCAGCGTGCGATGACGAACGGTGCGCAACGCCTCCTCAATCTCCCTGTCCAACTCCACATAGCCGATGGGCGTACCGGAGGCCATGATCGGGTGGACGACTCTCAGTTCGGGAGTGCCCAAAGGACCCAATTCGATCCCGGTGACCACCCCGACACTCTGCTTGGCTTTCTGGACCGCCAAGCTGCTGCTGCGCCCATCGCACCTGGTCGGCGTTTGGCTGCTCGGCAGACAGGCCAGGTCGCGATCGAGAAAAGAGATCTGCGCCGCCCCGTTCTGCCGATGCAGCATTCCGAAGACCTGTCGCCATGTTTGCAGGAGCTGATGGGCATCCCCCGATCGCAGGGCCTGCTGCACGGAGATGTCGCCGGCCACGGCCTGCGCCGACGCGATCAGATCATTGGCCTGTTGGTCCAGGGCAATATGAAGATCGCGGTGTACATTGACAACCTGGCCGGTCGCATCGTCGGCGATGCGCTCCCGATGTTGCTGCCAAAGGAGCGCACCTCCGCCGGCGATCAGCAGGGCAGTCATCACCACCAGCGGCACGAAGAGCCGCCGGAGCACCAGCCTGGGTGAAGTCTCGGCGCAACGGATGGAACCGGCGAGAACGGCGATCGAACCGATGAGCAGCACCAGCATCAACCCGAGGGGCAGGGCCACTCTGCCCGCCAGGTCCCATTTCCAGTGACGGGCCTCGAAATCCATCACGATCACGGCGACAATCGCACCAGTTGAAGGCGCCAGGAGCGGAACAGCGCTGCTGACGAAGGTGCTCCGATCTTTGGTAACCGGCCCGGTTATCGCCCCGCGGCCTGTTTCGAATACCCGACGGACATCGTCCGGAATCTTTTCATGAACCATGCCGGGTGCGGACGCATCCACATGTCCGGCCGGCTGATCGTTGACGAAGAAGAACACCGTGCCGTCCGGCTTGCGGCCCAAGAGATAGATGGACCGGCAGAGGGAATTGGCCGAACGAACCAGGCCGAGCTGTTCTTTCAGACGCAGATAATGCGGAGCTCCCCTGTCCGCTTCCGTTCCGGTGAGAGCCAGTATCCGTTCGATGTTCACCGCCTGCGCCACCAGCTTGGTTTGCTGGAGCAGATCAAGACGCATTTCCTGATCCGTTCGTTTGACCGTCCACCAGGAAAACAACGAACCGGCGATTACCACGATTGCAATCGCGATGATCGCCGGCGGAACCACCGGCAAACGTTGCCCATTCGCCGGTCGGTTAGTCATGACAACTCGGAGTGCTGCGCGTTCGTCGATCGGCAACTCGGTAATAGGTACAAAATGGCTGCATGGGATGTGTTCCGGCAGAGTCCTTTGCTAAAATTTAAAAATATTGACCACGCCTTGCAGCTCGTTCGCCAATTCCTGCAATCGATCCGCGCTTGTTTTTACTTGCTGGCTGCTGTTCGAGATATCATTGGCAGCGGTGTTCACCCCGCCAATATCCTGGGTGATGGTCCTCGCCACCATCGAACTCTGGCTGACATTTTCGTTGACTTCACTCAATCCGATCGAGGCCTGGGCGATATTAGCGGCGATTTCCTCGGTGGCCTTCGACTGTTCGCCTACCGACATCGACATCGTGGCGATAATGTTGTTTATTTCATGGATAATCTTCGAAATCTGATCAATTTCCTCCACCGTGGCCCGGGTCGTTTCCTGCACCCCGTCGATCTGATTTTTTATGTCCATGGTGGCGGCCGCGGTTTGTTTGGCCAGTTCCTTGATTTCATTGGCCACCACGGCAAAACCTTTGCCGGCCTCTCCGGCCCGGGCAGCTTCGATGGTCGCGTTGAGGGCCAGCAGGTTGGTCTGTTCCGATATTTCGGTGATGGCCTCGGTCACCTTATTGATCGCTTGAGCGGCGTTACCCAATTCGGCCATCTTATTCGAGGTGCTGGAGGCCTGATTCACGGCTTGCAGTGATATTGCATGCGCCTGTTCGGCACTATGGGCAATTTGATTGATGGTCGCGGTCATCTCCTCGGCGGCACTGGCCACCATGGTGGTATTGGTGGTGGATTGCTCCATGGCCGCCGCCACACTATTCAGATTGACACTCATTTCCTCCGCCGCGGTGGCGACATTGTCGGCACGGCCCGAAGTTTCTTCGGCATTGTTGCTCAAATCGGCGGCAATTCCGGAAAGTTCGCCCACCGACTTGTGGACCAGGTTCGTGTTGTCGCTGATCTGGATGACGATTTTCTGCAACTTTTCAATGAAGACGTTGAACCATTGGGCAAGGTCGCCGACCTCGTCTTTCGCGGTGACCGCAAGACGCATGGTCAGGTCGCCTTCCCCTTGGGCGATATCCTTGAGGCTGGCCACCGCCCTGTTGATCGGCCGGATGATCGAACTTGCCGCCAGAAAAATGATGCCGGCAGCAAGCACGATCGAAACGATGCCGATCAACCCGATGGTGTTCCGCATGGCAACGGTGCTGGCAAGGAATTCGTCGGCATTCTGGGTAGCAGCCACACTCCAATTTTTCTGCTTGATCGGGGCAAAACCGGCCACCTTGTCGAACCCTTTGTAGGTATACGATTCGGCCCCGGATTGGCCCGTCATCATGGCCCGGGTGATCTTCTCCATGCCCGGAAGGTTTTTTAAATCGAGCGTCAAGATATTTTTCTCCTCCGGATGGGCGATGATCATGCCCGAAGAATCAGTCATGAAGCAGTATCCGGTATGGCCGATCTTTTTGTTGGCGATCAGGTCGGTGAGTGCCTTGACCTTGAGGAGCGCGCCGAAAACGCCGAGAAAAGTGCCGTTCTCAGCAAATACCGGCCCGCAGAGCAGCATGAAGAGCTTGCTGGTGGTTTTCGAACGCTCGATATTGCCGCTCACGGTCTGTTTTGTGGATTGTGCTTCCTGGAAAATCGGCTGTTGCCCGATATTCAGGGCATTGAGATCTTCTCCAGGTTCGGAGGCTTCGGCATAGACCACACCGGCCGCATCGGTCAGAAATATCCCGGCATAGGAACTGTTCAATTTTTCAAACCGTTTCTTCATATCCGCGCGGATCACGTCGACGTTGCTGGCGGCACCTTCGATTCCCTTGGCGTTGATGGCCTCGGCGGCGATCTTCACCTGCGTCCGGCCGGCAAAGGCACTGGCAAACTTCAATTCCCCATCATAAGTGGCGGCGATCTCCGTGGCCGAACCATTGGCAATGGACTGGGCGTTGGCTCTGCTCAATTCCGTGGCAACCTTGGCGGCATTGGTGGTGGCAACATAGCCGCATGCCAACAAGGGAACAAGAACCACCAGGATACCGCCGACAATCAGTTTGAAACGAATCGATGAAACCCGCATATATGCCTTTCTCCTTAAAAATCGTAATTATTGCACCCGTATGAACCCAAGTCTCTTACCGACCAACCGGTACTGCCCCTGCTTCGCCACCCGGTGCTCCCGGCCTGCGGCTTATCGCGCTTCGTTTTGACCATACCTACTCGGCACTAATGACCACCGCGAACGCTTGCGACGATACCGAGCGGAGGATCAGGGTGTTTTCCCGTGAAGACGCCCTTCATTGATGTCCTCGATTTCCTGTATCAAGTGGTCAAGGGTGAAGGGTTTTTCCAGAAAACCGTCACATTTATTTTTCAAGGCCTCGATCACCAGCTTCGTCTCGCCATAGGCGGTCATGAGAACCACAGGCAAGGTTGGAGCTCTCTGCCGGATCGCAACGAGCAGATCGATGCCGTTCATTCCGGGCATCAGATAATCGGTGATGACCATGTCGATCCGCTGCCCCCCTTCGAGCAAATGATCTATGGCCTCTTGACCGCCGTAGGCCGCGGTCACCTGATACCCTTTGCTTTGGAGGCCGATCTTTATCGACTCGACCAGAACTGCTTCGTCGTCCACCACCAGTATGTTCATGTCGTTTCCTGTCATGCGTGGTGTTGGCGTTGAATGAACCGGCGACCGAAAAAACGCACAGTGTGCACGCTGGTTGACAACCCGTTTGCCGAGAGTATCCGTTGCCGGTCATCCTCTTTGCCCGATCATAAAGCAAGGCTCGCGCCATCCGGACAATCCACGTCAAATAACAGGATAACCATCTATGATAAAACGATTTTTTTATTACGACTTCAGGGCAGGGAGGGAGCAGGTGGGGGGAGGAGCGACGGCCGTGCTGGTCCATTTTGGACCAGTGGATCGAGAAAGTGGCTATAATTATTTCATTTTTTCAACATAGGCCATTTTGGAACTGCCAGGCCATTTTGGCGGTGGTTCCGCAGGCCTCTATTCCAGACCATAGGATCGCAGTTTACGCCGCAGAGTGTTCAGGCCGATCGCCAACAGACGGGCGGTCTGCACCTTGTTACCGCCGGTGGTGTTGTAGGCGTTGAGGATATGGGCTTTTTCCGCATCAGCAAGGGGAACGATGGTGGTGCGGATCGTTGACGGTGTTGATCGTTTTTTTGCCGAGAGTGCCGTCATGACATATGCCGGCAGATGATGGACGGTGATCGGCCCGTTTTTGGCCAGATTGACGGCGTACTGCACCATCGATCTGAGTTCCCTGAGGTTTCCCGGATAGTCGTAGTCGTGCAGCATGTTCCAGGCAGGCGCTTCAATCTCCGGGTGATCGTTGTCACCGAGATATTCCTTGAGAAAGGCTTCCACCAACAGGGCGATGTCATCCTTTCGTTCGCGCAGGGGCGGCAGATCCAACCAGGCGCCGCACAACCGGTAGAACAGATCCTTGCGGAACAGTCCCTGGTCCTGCAACTGATCCAGTTCGGCATTGGTGGCGGCAATAAAGCGCACATCCATCCCCTGGGGGCGACTGGTTCCCACCTTGAAAAATTCCCCCTCTTGCAGCACCCGCAACAGTTTACCCTGCAAGTCGAGGGGCAGGCTGCCGATCTCGTCAAGAAACAGCGTCCCACCGGAAGCGGTTGCCAACAATCCCTTTCGATCCTGCACAGCGCCGGTAAAAGCCCCCTTGGCGTGGCCGTAGAATTCGGACTCGAACAGGGTGGCGGTCAAGGCCGACATGTTGACCGGGAGATAGAGGCGCTCGGCCCTCGAACTGGCCAAATGGATGGCACGAGCCAGGAGTTCCTTGCCAGTGCCGGTCTCCCCGGTAATCAGAATGGGCACCTTGCTGGCAGCATGGAGTTCGGCTTCCTTCAAGATCTTCAACATCCGGTCCGATCGGGTGGCAATGTCGGCAAAGGCCTCTGGCCGGGTCAGATCCAGCCTTTTTTTCTGTTTGCCGATCCGCTGAATCTCCAGCAGATTTTTCCGCTCCAGGGCCTTGAATATCACCGTCTGCAGATCTTCCAGACCAAGCGGCTTAATCCGGTAGTCAAAGGCACCTGCCCGCATGCACTGCACCGCCAAGCGGGTCTCGTCAGCGGCCGTCACCATGATGCATTCGGTGGTGGGGCTGTCCTGCTTGATGCGGTGCAACAATTCGATGCCGCTCATTTTCGGCATGGTGATGTCCAGAATGGCGACATCTACCGGCTCGGCCCGGCAAAACAGCTCTACTGCCTTTTCCGGGTCGCTCTCTGTCCGGATGTTCCGAAAACCGCTGATCAGCAGTCCTCGTTCCATACTCTCGAGAAAATCCTGTTCGTCATCCACCAGCACGATATGGGAAAGCATTTACGGTATCCTCAGTGTAAACGATTCGTTCGGGACAGTTTTCAAGATGACGCTGAAGGTACTGCCAACGCCCGCCCTGCTCGCGACCTCGATCCGTCCTCCGAGTTCCGCCACCAGCCGATGACTGATCGACAAGCCGAGGCCGGTGCCGACCCCCGCTGCCTTGGTGGTGAAAAAGGGATCGAATATTTTTCTTTGCGTCTCATCGTCCATGCCGCAGCCATTGTCGCTCACCTCGACGACGACTTGGTTTTCCGGCACCTTATCTCTTCGTATTGTCACCTTGACCCACGAATCATCCTTATCCGCCGCCTGAATGGCATTGACCAGGAGATTGACCACAATCTGTTCTACGGCCAGCGGATCGGTCCGGAGCGGCGCCAAGCCGTCGGGTAAGTCGGAATCGAAACGCTTGATGGTTTTTTTAATCCGCCCCAGGCAGATGGAGATCCCTTTTTCCACGATCTGTTTGAGATCGACCCACCGACGTTCACCCTTGCCCCGTTCCCGCACGAATTCCCGCAGATCCCCCACGATCTGGTTGATCCGCGAGGACCCGTGCTCGATATTGTCCAGCAGCTTGAAGCAATCCTCCCGGAAAAGCGGGTAGGGACGATTGAATACCTGCAGGTCCGGACGAGTCGCGACATATTCATCGACGATGGGCAGGAGAAACTGGAGGTAGGAGCGCAGAATCGGGGTGTTGAAAAAAATGAAATTATTGGGATTGTTAATCTCGTGGGCGATGCCGGCGATCAGCAGACCCAGGGAAGCCAGTTTCTCGCTTTGGATCAACTGCCTGTCCATCTTCCGCTCTTCGGTGATGTCGAAAATACGGACAATATAGGCTTCGGTTCTGCCCGAAGCACCGACGACCATATCGACAACCACCTGTTCAATCCTGCTTGAATCGATGGCTCCCTGCCGCTCGAACACTCCCGAAAAACCGTGCATGCTGGAAAAGGGTTGACGGCATCCGTTGCAAGGGAGCGACCTGTTCATGAAGGCCTCGTAACAATGCCTGCCGATCGCCTTTTCGTACCTTTCGAGGCCGTAATACCTCTTGGCCGGCCTGTTCAAGCGCAAGACCCGCATTTCCGGGTCCAGCAGAATGAGCGGATCGGACATGCCGTCGATGGCCAGAGCCAGGGTGGCTTTGCTGTGGGCAAGTTGTTGCTCGGCCCGTTTTCGCTCGGTGATGTCGTTGACCACCCCGTCGTAGGCCACGACCGTTCCCCAGGCGTCGTATTGCGGAATGAGCTTGTCGCTCACCCAGCGCACCCGCCCGTCTTTGCGCCGGATGCGGTATTCGACCGGGGATGGCTCCGGCATCTTCCCCAGGGTTTGCTTGATGTTGGCGATGACCAGGTGGCGATCATCGGCAGCAATCATCCGCATCCACAACGAGGGATCGACCGCAAACTCTTCGGAGCTATACCCGGTGACCGCCATGCAGGCCGGACTGCGCACCGTCACCGTCGCCTCGCCGTCCCGGATCTTGACGATGTAGATAAAATCCGTCAACCCTTCGGTGATGCGCCGGTAACGCTCCTCGTTTTCCCGCAGGACCGCCTCGATACGCTTGCGTTCCTCCATTTCCTGACGCAAGGAAACGTTCGCCGTGAACAGCTCGACGGTGCGCTCCCTGACCCGCAACTCCAACTGTTCGTGGCTTTTTTTCAGCGCCTCCTCGGTTTGCTTGCGCAGGGTGATGTTGAGGTGCGCCCCGTACATGGTCAAGGGATCGCCGTCCGGGGTATAGGTGAGCAGGCGACCGGTGGAAAGAACCCATATCCAATCGCCTTCTTTGTGCCGCATCCGGTATTCGCACTCGTAATGGGGCAATTCGCCGGCCAGATGCTGTTCGAGCAAGGCAATGGGACGGTCCTGATCGTCAGGGTGTACCAGGCTCTTCCATATCTTGATGCTGGTGGGGGCCAATTCGGCCAGGGTGTACCCGAGCATCTTCGCCCAACGCTTGTTGACGATCACCTCATTGGTCTGAATATTCCATTCCCAGGTACCGATCCGGGTGCCGTCAATGATGCTCTCCATTTGCTGACGCTCATAGCGCAAGGCATCCTCTGCCCGTTTGCGTGCGCTGACATCGCTGACGCTGCCGATGCGCATCGCAGGAACGCCCTTGGCATCGAACAAAAAAACGAACCGGTCCAACAGCCAGAAATAGCGTCCTTCTTTATGCCTGAAGCGATATTCCAACTGGCAGACCCTGTTGGTGTCATGGGCCTGGATTTCGGTCATCTGGCCCTGGATGCGCGGGCGATCGTCCGGATGGATCAGAGCCAACACCGATTCCATCGGCCAGGTCATCATTTCGTCCGTATCGTACCCGGAAATGCGCATGAACACTGGGCTGAGATACTCATACGAATTGGTCTGCAAATTACGTTTGTACGCCGCATCAAGCGAATTTTCCAGGACCTCGCGAAAACGCGCCTCGCTTTCACGCAAGGCCTGTTGCTCTCGTTTGCTGGCCTCGCTTTCACGCAAGGCCTTTTCGGCACCCTTGCGCTCGGTGATGTCGTGGATGATGGAATAGAGGACAGCTCTACCGGCGAACTCGATATGGGAACTGAACACCTCCACCTCGCGAACAGAGCCGTCCGCCCTTCGATGGCAGAATTCGAACCGGTTGCACTCCGCGGTCGCGGCTTGAACTATTGCCGCCTGCACCGCCTCCGGCGGTAAGATGTTGATCTGCTGAATGCGCATCCGCTTGAGCGTGGCGATCGGCCAGCCATAAAAATCCGCCGCGGCCTGGTTGGCGTCGAGGATGCGGCCGGTGGCCGTCTCGATGATCAGCATCACCGAGAGATGGTGGGCAAACAACTGCCGAAACTGGACTTCACTCTCCCAGAGCGTCGCGTCGGTCGTACCGGCAAGCGATCCCTGCGCCCGCAGTTGAGGTCCCTTGGCGCCGGCAACGTCTTCTTTTCCTTTTTTGACCATCATTCTGTTCCTCGACTCGACGGCGGTCGAGCACATGCAAGGACCGCATCCCCATCCCCAAAATGCTCGGTGCGGGACATGGCGGGTGACAAGGGGCCGATGGTGCGGTCCGTGATCGTTTCCTGCCCGGTCAAGGTACCGGTTAACAACGGCGAACAGGGATCATGCGCCGCCCGGTTGGCAGCCACGGCCCGTTCGCTGCTATTGGCATAGCAATAGCGGCAGCCGTGCGGGCAGGTGTTGTAGGCGCCGATATCGATACTGGCGACGCAGCCGCATCCGGGCCGCTGCCCTTTGTCCTTGGCGACCCGGACCGGTTGCCCCAGGATCGAGGCCAGTAAACGGTCATCGATACAACGGGCCGCCTCGATGCCGCACTGCTCCTGAAGAAAGGCATCGCAGCAGGCGCGGAGAAGGATGCCGTTCTCCGCCGCTATTTCAGCCAGTTGCCGGACAAAGTTTCTCATTTCCCTCTCATCCGGCATCGCGAGGGCAATGCCGCTCAGGTTGCGCTTGCACTTGGCGTAAAGGCTGAGAAAACTGATCGTGCAATGCCGGGTGGACGAACGCAGGTGTCCGGCCAGCGTGGCGAATTCACGGAGCAGCTGGTCCGGCCCTTGACCGCGGGTGAAGAGGATCGGGTCAAAACGCCACAAGACCCGTTCCGGGCCGATTCGTTCCGCCAGCGTACGGAAGGTGGCGATCCGCTCCGATCTTGCCGGAAGATGCTGCTCCAAACTGCGGTCGCAGGCGGTGAGGGTGTATTGAAAATTGAAAGGATGGCCAAGCCGTTCGATCTCCGCCAGCCGGGATAGCAACGGGGCCGGATTTTTGGTCCAGAAAACCAGACAATCCACCACCCCCGGATCGAGCGAAACCCTGGATACCTGGCGGGGATTAAAGGGATTACGCACCAGAACAGAACCCTCCCGCAGCCGGTTGAGCAGCCACTCGCCGTAAAAGGCCGGAATATCGGTTCGCCTGCTGGCGCTAATAATCATCGTCCCCCCTCCCCTGCGATCTGTCTGGTTCTGCCGCCATCCGGATTCCCCTGCACCTTCAGTTATCGAACATACCTGGATTCGATTGCCGCCGCTAGAATCAATCAACGCTCATTGAACCGGGTCATTATGCACCAGATACTTTTTTAATCGAGTCATAATGACCCAAAATTTTCTATTCAGACTGCATTAAATCGGGTATTTTTGCAATCGGTCAGAAATTTCAACCCGCGTCGTTGACCATTTTTGGGTCAGTTGTACCCGCCATAGCAAAAAACCGGACCAATCTGGTTGCAGGTCAAGACTCTCGGCATGAAAGATGCTTCTACCCATACGCGACACCGGGTGAGCAAGGCTTGATCCGCGACCCGTTCGCACGGCTCGACTCGAGAGCAGTACATCGATACCCTCAACGGTGCTGAATTCATGGACATCACAAAATTTGCCATCCCCGAAATCATCTTTGGCCGGGGCAGTCTCAATCACGCTGGTCAATGCGCGCTGCGTCTCGGCGCCAAAAAAGTTTTTCTGGTGAGCGATGAGGGTATCGAACAGGCCGGCTGGCTGCAGCGCCTGATGGACATCCTCGAGAAAGAGGGGATCGAGTGGGTCTACTATCCTGGGGTCACATCGAATCCCCGTGATTTTCAGGTGGAACTGGGGGCTGAATTCTACGCCAAGAACGGCACCGACGTGATTATTGCCATCGGCGGCGGCAGCGCCATGGACACCGCCAAGGGCATCGCCATCATTGCCAGCAATGGCGGCAAAATCCGCGATTACGAGGGAGCCAACCGGGTGCAGCGCCCGCTGCCGCCGATGATGCTGATCACCACCACCGCCGGCAGCGGCTCGGACATCAGCCAGTTCTGCATCATCACCGACATGAAGCGCGGGGTCAAGATGTCCATCATTACCCGCACCCTGGTGCCCAACATCTCCATTGTCGATCCGTTGATTCTCCGGACCAAAAGCGAATCCCTGATTATCCAGAGCGCGGTCGATGCCCTGGCCCACGCCATCGAGGCCTACATGTCGCGCATTGCCTCGCCATTCACCGAAATGCACTCGCTCAAGGCCATCGACCTGATCCTGGCCAATTTGCCGCATGCCGTGGCCACCCGCTCGCTCGACTCCCTGGAGCAGTTGTCCATCGCTTCGGTTTCCGCCTCCATGGCCTTTTCCAACGCCGGGCTCGGAGCCGAGCACGCCCTGGCCCACTCCCTGGGCGGCCATTTCGACATGCGGCACGGGGTGGTGCACCCCATTCTCCTCACCAGCGTCATGCGCTTCAACCTCGGGATTAATCCGCAAAAAATGGCGGAGATCGGCCGGCTGATCCTCAAACGTTCACTCCATTCCGATCTGGAAACCGGACTGGCCGGCATTGAACATCTCGATGATTTTTTTGCCTCCTTTGATGTGGCCCTGCGCCTCAGTCAGTTGATCCCGGAAAGCGAACGGCACCATCTGGAGCCCCTCTGTAAAATGGCGGTGCATGACGCCTGTAACCTGACCAACCCCCGGCCAGCCACCTGGGAGGAATTCTTGCAGATCTGCGAGGAGGTGTGGTGATGCCCCATACCACAACCCTGGAAGACCTGGTCGGCATCGAGCACTGCAAACTCGGTTTTTATCAGGAATTGCAGCAGAAGGTCGAGCAGTTGAAGGGCTCCAACCTGGAACTGGAGAAGAAACGGAAAGAAATCCAGGCGCTACTCGACGGCATCACCGACCTGATGGTCGTGCTTAACGAGGATATGACCATCCAGCGGGTCAACCATGTGTTCACCGAGTGGTTTCCTGGAGTTGATCCGATCGGGCAACATTGCCATCAGGTTTTCAGGGGCAAGGTGGGCCGCTGCGACGATTGTCCCGCCCTGCGTTCCCTGGATCAGGATCAGATCGTCAAGGATCTCTGTATCTACAAGGTGGGCGACACGTTCAAGCACTATGAAATCATCGCCTCGCCGCTCAAGACCAGCCCCACCGGCGAACGCCAGGTGCTGCTGTTCAAGCGCGACGTCACCCGGGAAAAGGAATTTCAGGCCCAGTTCTATCAGGCTGAAAAGATGGCCACGGTCGGCACCCTGGCCGCCGGTGTCGCCCATGAGATCAACAACCCCCTGACCGCCATCCTCGGATTCGCCGAAGGGTTAAAGCGGCGGAACTCCAAACTCAAGGACAGGATCGACGAAGAACTGTACGCCGATTTCCAGGAATACACCGAGACCATCATCAAGGAATGCCTGCGCTGCCGCGACATCGTGCAGACGCTCCTGACCTTCAGCCGCCCGAACGCGGCCAGCATCGGCCAGGTTGACCTCAATAGTTGCGTCACCGACACCCTGTTCATCCTCAAGCATCACTTCAAGGAGCACCACGATCTCGTCGTCCAGACCGAGCTTCGGGAGAACCTCCCCGCCATTCTCGGCGACGAATCCCAGCTCAAGCAGGTGATCATCAATCTATTGACCAATGCCTTTGACGCCACCGGGGCGGGCGGCCGCATCCTGATCAAGACCCTTGCTGAATCAGGCAACCGCACCACCCTGATCATCGAGGACAACGGCTGCGGCATTCCCTTGGAGATGCAGGACAAGCTGTTTGAACCCTTTTTCACCACCAAGCCGGTCGGCAAGGGCATCGGCATCGGCCTATCCACCTGCTATTCCATTGTCAACAACCATCATGGAGAAATCAGCGTGACCAGTAGAGTCGGCAAGGGGTCGTCGTTCAAGGTTTCGCTGCCGGCCGTGGAGCACTAATGGAACGAGAAAAATATTCCATCCTGGTCGTTGACGACGAGGAATCGATCAGAAGGCTCCTGCACAAGGAACTGGCCAATCCCAACCGCGAGGTGCTCACTGCCGCGGACGGCGCCGAGGCCATGGCCATGGTGCGCGCCCACTGGTTCGACGTGGTCATCATGGACCTGTGGCTCCCCGATATCTCCGATCTCGATCTGCTGATCAGAATCCGGGAATCGATCCCGCACATCGAGGTGATCATGATCACCGGCCACGGTGACGTCGATATCGCGGTGGAGGCCATGAAACTGGGGGCCTGCGATTTCATCCGCAAGCCGTTCAATCTCGACCGGCTCGACCTGATCGTGGAAAAGGCGCATCAGCGGGTCCTGCTTTCCCGTGAAAACGCCATGCTGCGCCACAGCACCGGCCAGGAGCAGCAGCAGGTTCGCTTCATCGGCAACTCCCAGGCCATTCGCGACATCCAGTTTCTGATCGACAAGGTGGCTCCAGCCAGGATACCGGTGCTGATCACCGGCGAATCGGGGGCTGGCAAGGATGTGGTGGCCCGGCTGATCCACAACCGCTCGCCACTCGCCGTCAATCCGATGATTATCAAGAACTGCGCCACGCTGCAGAAGGAGCTGGCGCGCAGTGAACTGTTCGGCCATATCAAGGGCTCGTTCACCGGCGCCAACGAGTCGCGGGAAGGGCTGCTCTCCTTTGCTCACGACTCCACCCTGTTTCTCGACGAGATCGGCGAGCTGCCGCTTGAAGTCCAGGCTTCGCTGCTGCGAGTGCTGGAGACCGGCAGCTATCGACGGGTAGGGGAAAAGGAGGAACGCACGGTCAACATCCGCTTTCTCTTCGCCACCAACCGCCATCTGGCGGCGGAGGTGGAAGCGGGACGGTTCAACGAGGCTTTTTTTCACCGCATCAATGCCTTCAGCATCGAGATCCCCTCGCTCAAGCAGCGCAAGGAGGACCTGCCCCTGCTGGTGGACTATTTCCTGACCAGCCTCAGCCCGGACAGCACCAGCTATCGGATCGTCGAGCGGGCCATGGCCTGCATCCTCCGCTACAACTGGCCAGGCAACATCAGGGAGCTGCGCAACGTCATCGAGCGCTCAATCATCCTGGCGGAAAACGGCATTATCACCGAACGCTGCCTGCCGCGCGAACTGGTGGAATCCTCGGAGACCAGCGGCACCGCCCTCACCCTGGAATCGGTGGAGCGGCAGCATATCCTCAAGATGCTCGATTTCCACGGCGGCAACCGCCAAAAGACCGCCGACACCCTGGGCATCAGCCGCAAGACCTTGTACCGGAAACTGACCGAGTACGCCATCGACTGAACGTCGATGGCGCTGGTTTCTCGGACTGTGCGGACTCAGTTAGGCAAAAAGGGAGGGGGATTCAATCAGATATTGTAAAACGGATTGATGTGCTCCGGCCGGGCGGAGGTTTTGCCGCCAAACTCAATTTCTTTCACGCCCTCGATACTTCTGATCATTTCCTCGATTTTCATTCGCAGGCTGGCATCGGTTCGCAAGACTTCTCCGATGTTGCACAGGGTGATGACTCCGTCATTCGCTTGCACTTCAATCATCAGGGAAAAATTCACCAGCATGGCGTGGATCCGGGCGCACAACAGTTGATTGTCAAGAATTCGCTGTGATTCCGCCGTAGTTTGAAACGCCGGTTTTTTGACGGTTTCAAAAATTAGATCAACCGCATCGTCAACGGTCAGTTGATCGATCAGCAAGACCATGTCATACAGACGGCTGTCCCAGGCATCAATGCCGTACAGTTTGAGTCCCCAGCGGCGGCGCTCGTCGTCATCCTTGCGCAAAATGTGCTCAGCCTCCCGTTGCGAGACCTCGTCACGTTTCATCACCTCCTTGACCCGATCTTCGAGGCTGGCCAGAATGCGCACCTTGACCACATGGGAAATATGGCGGAGGAAAAACTGCCCGGCGAGACCGTGATAGACGACATTGTCTTTTTGTACGTATTTCAACAAAGCGTATTGATAATAACTGATATACCGTTCTTTTCCGTGACGAAAACGCTCAAGGATGGAAGGCGAGTCATGAATGGCCCGAACCAGGCTTATCTCGGGAATATTGAACTCCTCGGAAGCTTCAAGGAGAATTTCCCTTGAGACACAGTCGTACTGCAATTTTTTCGCTAGTTTTTCCGCGACTTCCCTTCCTCGACTGTATGAACCTCGAGATATCGTGACAATAGGCATACAACTGATTCTCCGTGTTAAGGTTAAAGTAGACACGCAGGATGCAGACCGGTTCGCTCTCCCCCAGACCGGGCGATTACCCATGCAAACCTCCGGAGTTGAACCGTATTGAACGCTTCAGCTCGACCCCGTCATCCTGCCCGCTGCGTTGTGCGCTCTCCTGCTTTATGAGGGGTGCGAAAACAGAGGCGCACGTCCTTCTGTTATTGACGGGATTTTCACCCTTGCCGGGAAAGATTGCAACCAATACTTGCCCCAACTGAGCACTCAGTCAAAAAAAAGCCCAAATGCTTGCCCTCGGCTGCAACCACCGCATCGCTCCTACCGCTGACAATCCGCTATTATTCCTTCCTTGACCGGATCTCCTATGCATCCACCCGGCCAACAATGCGCCCACGGCCTTTCGCTCTTGCAATCCCAGACCTTGGTTAGAAAGAGGTCCTCATGAACCGGCGGTAATTCATTCGTGAGGTTTTTCTCTGGTCGGTAATGGCTCGAATTGTTTTTCCGGAGTTACCCAAGCCCAATGCGGCCAGGAGCCGATCATCATGTACAATGGGGCAGGTATGCCGATCGCGAATTGTTGCAATGGCTCAACACCGTTTTTGGCGATGTGAAGAATGCCTTGCATGGCACTTATCACTCCGTCAGCGATAAGCACTTACCCTGTTATCTTGCCGAATTTTGCTCTCGCTTCAATCGCCGGTTGCACCTGCACACCATGGTTATTCGGCTGGCTTATGTGGCATTACGAACCCAGCCGGTCCCGCAGCGAGTGCTCAAGTTGGCTGAAGTTCGATGGTAACCAGATATTTTTTTGATTCATATCAAAAGGTAAGATGAAATTGCATTTTAACCGTTGTGTTTTTGGCCGCTCATGTTTACTTTGATTTTTCAATTGTATTTTTGCTAGGTCCTCAATCGAAGCATGCAGCATAGCCTCCGGCATTACATCGTCATCTTGACGCTCTTCACTCTTTCATTCGGAGTTGGGGGAAAGATGTACCTTTGTTTAACGCCTGATGGGGACGTGCACGTGGCGCAGCAAAATTCCCCTTGTACACTTTTCAAAAATTGCCCGGAACCCGATACTACGGTGGTCGTAGACCATCATCGGGCGAAGTGCGAATCTCATTGTCTGGATATCGCTCTGGGGGGAGACAAAGCAGAACTGCCGAGCAAATACAGCGTTCACATACCTCCCCCTGCCCTGATGCCTTTGGCGTTGTCCAACATTCCAGCCATACCTGTCCAACAGCCTTTTTACCCCCCTCCAGCCGTTCACTTGCCGCAACTTGCGCTCCAACAAAGCGTCATCCTTCTGATTTGATTCCTTCCATCTGAGCGCCGTCAATGGTGATCCCGTAATCACCACCGGAACTCACCCAAAAAAAATCCCTTGATTTCACTGGCCCGTTCGTATTGGTCGACGCGGCTGCATTCTCTGATTTTTTTGATTGTGAAGGAATATCTATGCGCATCCAACGACTTGCTGTGTGCATGTTTGTCTTTTCTGCGGGGCTCTGTTGTGCGACTCTCGCTGCGGCTCAGGCAAAAACTCGCATCCAATCCTCTCCTCCTCAAGGTTTGACGCTTGAGGCAGCTCTTGTCCAGGCGTCGCGGAATCGACCGGAACTGACCGCGTATCAAGCTGACCTTGAAGCGGCCACGCTCAAGCTTCAGCATGCAGGTCTCCCGCCGAATCCCGAACTAGGCGTGGAGTGGAATAACTTAGGGAACGACTTGCCCGATGGCGATACCAGGGAGACGACGGTCTCCTTGAACCAGGCTCTGGAAATCGGCGGCAAACCATCGGCACGAAAAAACAAAGGTCAGGCTGAAATGCTGCGACTGCAGCGCGAACAGGCGATGACCTGGCTCGACATTGCCGCCGAGGTCAGAACAGCTTTCGTGGAGGTGCTCAATGCCCGTGAACGTCTGGCACTGCAGCGTGAAGCAGGGAAGATCGCCTCGGATGTGGTTGCCATGACCCATGAACAAGTCGTGGCGGGGAAAATTGCCGGTACCGAGGAAACCAGAGCCCAAGCCCGGAATGCTGAGGCCCTGGCGGAAACCCAGAAGCTCAAAAGGCTGCTGACTGAAGCCGAACTGAATCTCGCGACTGTCCTTTCGGAGCCGGACGGCGCCATCGTGACTGCGGCAGGCAGCCTTCCCCACGAGGTCCCTATTCCAGACCGGCAAGCACTGCTGGCTGAGATGAAGGATACTCCCCTGCTTGCCCTTCGCCGGAGCGAGACGCAGCTTGCCAAAACAAGCCTCTCGCTGGAGCAGGCCAAGGCCTGGTCAGACCCCACCCTCTCCCTGTCTGTTCGCGACGTTCCGAGCGAGGATGCCCGCGCTTTTGCCATCGGCGTCTCCATTCCGTTACCGCTGTTTCAACGCAACCAGCCGTCCCTGGCCGAGGCAGGCGCAACAGCACACAAGGCGCGGGCGAATGAGGCGGCAGCCTCTAGGCGCCTGCAAACGGAACTGATCAAGACGCATGCAGTATTGGTTGCCGCTGACCAGGAAGTCCGCATGTTACGTGCCGATGGCCTGCGTAAGGCTGCCGAGGCCGCCGAGGCGGTCCGGGAAGGATTCCGCGCCGGCAAGTTTCGTTACAGCGATGTCCTGGAAGCATCGCAATCGCAGGCGGCAATGAAGGCCCGCTATCTGGACGCACTCCTTGACCTGAACCGGGCTGCCATTGCTCTCGATCGTCTCCTGGGCAAGCCCGCACTGCCTGCGCTTTCCAAAAATTCTTCTTCATCTTCCACGAACAGGAGCACCCCATGATCCAGAAGAAAACGACTTTCCTCGTTATAAGTATTGTTGTGATTGCCGTCCTGGCCGGAGCAGGAGGTTTTTTTGCCGCCGAACGTCTGCATCAGGCCGACCCACCGGCGCAACCCGCACAACCCAACGCAGCCCCTGAGACTCCTCAAAAAGAAGCGGCACATGAGGAGTCCGGCCATAAAGAAGAAGGCCACGACCACGAAGCTGAAGTTTCCGATCTGGACCGGCCTGTGGACGAAATGTGGGGAGCCAGCTGTGAACACGGAATTCTCCAGCATCAATGTGACGAGTGCCGCTACGAGATCGGCACGGTTAAGCTCGACCCCGCGCTCCTCGGCGACAACGGCCTGGTGCGCACCGGTCTACCGGAAAAAAGACACGAACAGCACCAGGAACGCAGCTTGCCCGGCGAAGTCCAGTTGGATGACACCCGTACCGTGCGGGTGGCCAGCCCCGTAACCGGCTTGATTACCCGCAGGTTCATAACGCCAGGGAGTAAGGTTGAGGCCGGTTCCCCTCTCTTTGAGATCGACAGCCCCGAGGTTGCCGAGGCCAAGGGAAGCTATCTCAAGGCTGTGGCCGGACTGAGCCTGGCCGCCAAATCGGCTGAACGTGAAGCCCGGCTGTTTGCCCGAAAGATCGCGGCCGAGGTTGAGGTCCAGCAGGCGCAAGCGCAACGGACCCAGGCTGAGACTGAGGTTGCCACAGCTCGCGGTCGACTCCTGCGCCTGGGACTCACGAAGGAGGACATCGAACGTATCTCGGCCAAAAATGGTGCGGCTTTGAACGGAGTCGTGGTTATCCGTGCCGCCAAGGCGGGGACGGTCATTGAAGGCAACGCCGCTGCAGGTGAACACGCGGAGGCAGGAAAAGAACTGCTCACTCTTTCCGATTTGGACACCGTGTGGGTCATGGCTGATTTGAAGGAAGCCGATCTTGCCGTCGTCACCAACGCTTCAGGCAAGGAGGCCAAAATCGACGCCATGGGCCGCAGTTTCAGCGGCCGGTTGGACACGGTGGCTGGCCGCATGAGCGAAACGACCCGCACAGCCAAAGCGCGGTTCAGCGTCGCCAATACCGAGGGACTGCTCAAGCCCGGTATGTTCGTCTCGGTCCGCCTCCTTCTGCCTGCCAAAGGCGAAACCCTCGTCGTCCCCAAGGTAGCGGTACTGGCCGACGCTGGCCGGACTTTTGTCTTCACCCATAAAGAGGGAGACTACTGGGTCCGGCGGCCGGTCACCCTCGGAGCACGTTTCGATGGCATGGTGGAGATCGCCTCCGGCATCACGGCCGAGCAACGGATCATCACCGATGGTTCCTTTCTGCTGAAAAGCGATGTCCTGCGCAGCAAGATGGGCGCCGGTTGCGCGGATTAAGGGAGGAACCGCTATGGAACGATTCACCAAACTCCTTCTAGCCCGACGCTGGATGGTCCTCATCGTGACGGCACTTTTGGCCGCCACTGGCTGGGTCGCCTGGACCCGGCTACCCATCGACGCCTTTCCGGACGTGACCAATGTCCAGGTTATGGTGCTGACTGAGGCGCCTGGACTCTCCTCGGTCGATGTCGAACAGCAAATCACCTATCCCATCGAGCAGCAAATGGGTGGCGTGCCCAAGGTCACCCAGGTGCGCTCTCTGTCCAAGGCGGGACTGTCGCAGGTTATCGTGGTTTTTGAGGACAGCACTGATATTTATTTTGCCCGGCAGCAAATCTTTGAACGGCTGACTCTTGCCCGCGAGCACCTGCCCGCCTTTGCCGAACCGGAACTCGGGCCCATCAGCACCGGCCTGGGAGAAATTTTTCAATACACCCTTGAAGGCGAGGGTATGACCGCCATGGAACTCCGCCGCCTCCAGGACGCGGTGGTCACCCCGCAACTTCGCCCCATCCCCGGAGTCAACGAGGTCAACAGCTTCGGCGGTTTTGTTCGCCAGTACCAGGTTCTGGTCAACCAGGAGGCCCTGCTCAAATATGGGATCAGCCTTCGGGAGGTTGTGGAGGTACTGGCGAAGAACAACGCCAACGCCGCTGGCGGCTTCATTGTCCGGGATTGGGAGCAGACCTATATTCGAGGCCTGGGACAGCTCACCGGCCCGGAGGATATCGGCGAGGTGGTCCTGAAGTCGCACGACGGTACCCCCGTGCATGTCCACGATGTGGCGGAAGTCACTCTTGGACCCCAGTCCAGACAGGGGGCGGTAACCCGCGACGGCAAGGGTGAAACGGTTGCCGGAATGGTCATCATGCTTCGGGGAGAAAACTCCAAGGATGTGGTCAGCCGAGTAAAAAACGCTTTGCCCCGTATCCAGGAGAGTCTGCCTGACGGGGCTCACCTCAATGTCTTCTATGATCGCACCGATCTGATCGCGGCCTGCATCAAGACCGTGGTCGATGCGCTCCTCGAGGGCGGCGGCTTTGTCATCCTGGTGCTTTTCCTTTTCCTTGCCGAATTCAGATCCGCTTTGATCGTCGTGCTGTCCCTGCCCATCACCTTTCTGATCACTTTTCTAATCATGGGCTGGGCCGGGATCAGTTCCAACCTGATGAGCTTGGGCGGGCTGGCTTTTTCAGTGGGCATGGTGGTCGACGCAGCCATTGTCATTGTCGAGAATATGCGGCGCCATTTCGCGGAAAATCCTGACACATCCTTGAAACATCGGATAGCCGCCCTGGCGGTGGCCGAGGTGGCAAGGCCGGTATCGTTCTCGGTGCTGATTATCGCCATTGTTCTGGTGCCGCTCTTTTCTCTCCAGGGCATAGAGGGCAAAATGTTCCTGCCCCTGGCCGCCACCATGATCATCGCCATTCTGGTTTCCCTGGTGGTGGCGTTGTCGGCGGTGCCGGTCCTCTCCACCGTATTGCTCAGCCAGACCCCTGAAAAAGAATTTGGGTTCGTGCGAGCTTTGAACCGGGGTTATCTGACGCTACTCGCCCGTGCCCGGCGGCACACGGCCGTGACCATGACCCTGGCTGTTCTGGCTCTTGCCGCTGCAGGCTTGGCTGCCACTGGTGTTGGCACCGAGTTCATGCCCCACCTCGACGAAGGGGCCATTGCGGTCAACGCTGTCCGCCTGCCCAACGCTTCATTGGAAGGTTCGGTGGCGGTCAGCAGTTTTGTCGAGAAACGGCTCTTGGCCTCTTTTCCCGAGGTCTTGACCGTGGTCAGTAAAACAGGCCGGGCTGAGATCTCTGAAGACCCGATGGGGCCGGAACAGACCGACTTCTTCATAATGCTTAAACCCAAAAAGGAATGGCCTTCGGGCCGCAGCAAATCAGAACTGGTTGAGGCTATGAATCGGGAACTTGCCACCATTCCCGGCATTCGCCTGTCCTTTTCCCAACCCATTGCGCTCCGGGTCAATGAGCTGATTTCAGGAGTCAAGAGCGACCTGGCGGTGAAGGTCTATGGCGAGGACCTGGAAAAATTAAAGGGCTATGCCGACCGGATAGCCGCCATTCTCGGCGGATTGGAAGGGGCTCGGGACGTCAAGGTGGAACAGGTCTCGGGCATGGAGCAGATTGAGATCACCTATGACCGCAAGACCCTCGCCCGCTATGGGGTGAATGCTGGTGATGTCAATGAAGTGATTGAGATCGCTTTGGCTGGGCGCGAGGCGACCAAGGTCGTTGAAGGCCCATTGCGCACCGCCACGATAGTGCGTCTTGCCGAGAAAGACCGGGTGGATCTTGGTGCCCTGGAGCAACTGCTCGTTCGGGGAGCAGCCGGTGAACCCCTTCGTCTTGGCCAGGTGGCACGGATCACCTTGGTGGAAGGACCTGCCCAGATCGGACGTGAGAAGGGAATGCGCCGGGTGGCCGCCGAGGTCAACATCCGGGGCCGGGATTTGGGGGGCTTTGTGGCTGAGGCGCAAAAGAAACTACACGGCATCGAACAGGAATTGCCGACCGGCTATTTTCTGGAATACGGCGGTCAGTTCGAAAATCAACAGCGCGCCATGCAGCGGCTTTCCATTGTCGTACCGATAGCGTTGTTGCTCATTCTTTGCCTGCTCTACATGGCCCTGGGCAACATCCGGGACTCTTTGCTGGTCATCCTCAACCTGCCCTTTGCCCTGGTGGGCGGCATTCTTGCCATTTGGGCCTGGGGCATGCCTCTCTCGGTATCGGCAGCCGTTGCCTTTATCTGCCTGCTGGGGATCGCGGTGCAAAACGGCGTGGTGCTCATTACCTTTTTCCGGCAACTACGCAACGACGGTCATACGATTGACGACACCATTCGCGAAGGCTGCCGCCTGCGTTTCCGGCCGCTCCTGATGACGGCGCTGACCAGCTTTATCGGCCACTTGCCGATGCTTTATGCCACCGGCTCCGGTGCGGACATCCAAAAACCGTTGGCAGTCGTGGTTATGGGCGGACTTATCACATCCACCATCCTGACTTTGGTCGTCATTCCGGTCTTGTATGGCTGGCTGGAACAACGGTTCGGTGCCAAGCAAGCAGCTGAAAACTGAAAATGCGGACAACGGCCATGTACCCTTTCCGTAACGCAAGGAAAAGGTGCGGAAAAATAGCTATTCATATTCAATATCTAAAAGAAATTTCAATGAAACTCCTACAAATAATACCCATGTTCACTCTGCTTGTAACCAGCGCGTTTATCCTGTCAGGGTGTGCTGTCGACCAACAGTTGCCAACTCCAGAACCAGGTGCGCTGACTGTAGATATCCAGCCGGCTTCCGAGGTGCATATTGTACAGGCATCTGCCCGACAAGTGGGGGAGGAGGTGATCGTGGATGGAAAAATACAGCGCAAAAAGATTGGCGGAAGAGGCATTGTGAAAGGACATGTCGATATTGATGTGCTTGATGAGACGGGAAAAATTCTTCGACAAGCCGTCACCGGTTGTTCGCCGCAAATTATTCCTCAGCTCAGCGGGGTGAGGTCATCGTTTACCGCTCAAATTCCAATGGTGGCACCTCCGGAAAGCATTGTCAGGGTAACGTTTCACAATGGCCCTCATGATGGCCAAGTAGTTTTGTAACCTGTCACCTTCTCACAATTGTTGCGTACCGGGATCAGCCCACGTTGCGCGAACGCACAACATGTGGGCTGTCCCAGTTCATTCCAGTCTCAAGAACCGGAGGTGGACTCATGGCAAGAATTATGAAAAAAACAAAGCTGGTTGTATGCCGTCTGGTTTTGATGGGCGGTGCCGCATGGGCTGTAGCGTACACCAAAATGTCCACGCAGGAACCGAGCAATCTGCGCAGGACACTCTTGCATGCCAGCCAGGAACGCTGCATCGCCCTTGCTGCTGACAATCCGTTGTTTTTCCTTCCTTGACCGGGTACTATGCGCCCTACCCGGTCAACAATGCGCCCACTGCCTTTCGCTATTGCAACCCCAGACCTTTGGTCAGAAGGAGGTCCTCATGAACCGGCGGCAATTCATTCGCGAGGTTTTTCTCTGGTCGGCCGGCACCACGCTGGCCATTCCCCGATTCACCATCCTGCCGGAAGCCATGGCCGCGGAAAAACCGCCAGCCCTGCTCAGCGTGGCCAAGGGCACGGAGTATACCGCCCTGGTTGCCAGAGTGCTGCAGCCGCTTGGCGGCATGGGACAATTTGTCCGGCCGGGCGACCGGGTGGTGGTCAAGCCGAATATCGGCTGGGACCGCAGCCCGGAGCAGGCGGCCAACACCCATCCCCAGGTGGTTGCGGCCGTGGTCGCCCAAGCCCTGCAAGCCGGGGCAAAACGGGTGCTGGTCTTTGACCGCACCTGCAACGAGCAGCGGCGCTGCTATGCCAACAGCGGTATCGAACGGGCCATCCTTGATCTCAAGGATTCCCGGGCAATGATCGAACATATCGACCAGCGCAAGTTCGTGCCAATGCAGATCGCGCAGGGCAAATCACTCACCCAATGGGAAATCTACAAGGATTCCCTGGACTGCGACTGCTACATCAACCTGCCGGTGGCCAAACACCACGGTCTTTCCCGGCTGACCCTGGGGCTCAAAAACAGCATGGGTGTGATTGGCGGCAACCGGGGAAAGCTCCATCACGATCTCGGCCAGAGCCTGGCTGATTTGGCCACAGTGATCCGGCCAAAATTGACCATCATTGATGCCACCCGCATTCTCCTCAATAACGGCCCGCAAGGCGGCGACCTCAAGGATGTGCGCCGGCTCGACACCCTGATCGCCTCCGCTGACCCGGTGGCGGCAGACGCCTACGCCACCACCTTGTTTGACCTGGCACCCGATGCCATCGAGTCCACTGTCGCGGCCCACAGGATGGGGCTCGGTGAAATGGCCCTGGATCGGATCAAGGTGCTGGAGGCCTGATGCGCAAGCCCGGTCTGCTGCTCTCGCCGTCCGCCTGGAGAACAATCGGCCAGAGCCTGTTTTTTCTCCTTTTCCTGGTGCTGTTCATCAAAACCGATTATGCCGGGGTCGATGAACTCACCTGGGCGGTCAATCTCCTGTTCCGGATCGATCCCTTCCTCGCCCTAGCCGCCATGCTGGCCGCCAAAACAGTGATTGCCCTCATGCTGCCGGCCCTGCTTACCCTGCTTCTGACCCTGCTGTTCGGCCGGTTTTTCTGCGGCTGGGTCTGCCCGATGGGTGCGCTGATCGATTCCAGCCGACGTCTGTTCGGCAGGACCAATACGCTGATCCCGGAGCCGGGACGGCGGCAGCTCAAATACTACCTGCTGTTTTTTCTCCTCGCCGCAGCCCTTTTTGGTCTGCCCCTGGCCGGTTATCTCGACCCCTTCTCCCTGCTGGTTCGTGGTTTTACCTTTGCGGTGCAGCCGGGACTTGACCATGCGGCCACCACCCTGTTCACCTGGACCTATCAGCAGGCGCCCCCATGGGTCAACGCTGTTACCGAACCGGTCTATGCCCTGCTGAAACGTTTGGTGCTCCCCTTCAGCGACAAAGTGTATGCGCTGTCCGTTTTCTCCCTGCTCCTCCTGCTGACGGTGCTGGGCCTCAGTTGGGTGGAACGCCGTTTTTTCTGCCGCAAGGTCTGCCCGCTCGGGGCGCTGCTGGCTCTGGTAGCCCGATTCTCGCTGCTGCGGCTCAGCGGAGGTTCGGCCGAATGCGGCCAATGCCGACAATGCCGGAGCGTCTGCCCCATGGCGGCCATCGACGAAACCAGGGCCATCGCCGCCGCAGAATGCACCCTCTGCCTTGATTGCCAGACCCACTGCCCCCGCTCAAGGTTCCACTACGGCTGGCGGCGCAATGGGTCCGGCAAGCAGACAACTGATCTGTCGCGAAGGGCAATGGTAGCCTCGCTGGCCGCCGGAGCCCTGGCACCGCTGGCCCTATCCACCCGGCCGCATGCTCGGCAAGCCGAACCGCTGCTGATCAGACCGCCCGGCGCTTTGGCGGAAAAAGAGTTCCTCGGCCTCTGCGTGCGCTGTGGCGAATGCATGAAGGTCTGCATCGGCAACGCCCTCCATGCCGCCTGGCTGGAAGCCGGCCTCGAAGGCGTCTTCACCCCCCGGCTGATCGGCCGCATCGGCTACTGCGAGTACAGCTGCACCTTGTGCGGCCAGGTCTGCCCCACCGGTGCCATTCGAAAACTGCACAAACCGGAAAAACAGGCGGTGGTCATTGGCCGCGCCCACTTCGACAAGAACCGCTGCCTGCCCTTTGCCTCCGGTATTCCCTGTATCGTCTGTGAAGAACACTGCCCGACCCCGGATAAGGCGATCAAATTCCGGGAGGTTGAGGTTGACAACAGCAAAGGGGAACGGGTCAAAGTACGGCAGCCATACGTGCTTGACCACCTGTGCATCGGCTGCGGTATCTGTGAGCACAAATGCCCCCTCAGCGGTGCGTCGGCGGTACTGGTCACCTCGGCGGGCGAAAGCCGTCATGCGGACCTGAACATCCGGGATGGGTACTAACCAGCATGGCTGGACCAGATTGACCTGCCGCGACGCACAATGAAAGCTCGAAACTCCGGCATGAAACAGGCTCTGGAACCAATACTTTCATATAAAACCTTTGTGAACGGGAATCACAGGAATCGATCGTGAGTCATCATCCACCCAAAAAAGGTTTTTTCCCGGTTTTCAATCGCCTCCTATTGGTGCTCGCGCTGCTGCTCGCTCTGACCACCGCCACCCATTCAGCGACGAGGCAAGAAGTTCGGATCGGGCTTCTGGCCAAACGGGGGTCGGCAATCGATGTCCAGTTGTGGACCGCCACCGCCGAGTATCTCACCGCCAAACTGCCTACGCACCGTTTTCAGATCGTGCCGCTTGATTTCACCGAGATCCATGGCGCCGTCCGCGAGGCGAGCATCGATTTCGTCCTCGCCAACTCGGCCTTTTACGTCGAGCTGGAAAAACTCTACGGCGTCAGCCGGATAGCGACCCTGATCAACCGCAACCTGCCGCATCAGCAGACCACCACCTTCGGCGGCGTCATCTTTTGCCGGGCTGACCGCACTGATATCCGCCATCTCAACGATCTGCGCGATCGCCGCTTCATGGCGGTGGAGCCGCGATCGTTCGGCGGCTGGATAGCCTGCTGGCGGGAACTGTATCTGCTCGGTATCGATCCGTTCCGCTTCTTTGCCGCCCTTGAATACGGCAATACCCATGACGCCGTCGTCCAGGCGGTGCACAGCGGCACGGTTGATGCCGGTACGGTTCGCACCGACACCCTGGAGCGCCTGGCTGAAGCTGGTGTTTACCGGCTCGACGAATTCCGCATTCTCAACGAACAGCAGGTCGCCGGCTTTCCCTTCAAACTCAGCACCGCCCTCTATCCGGAATGGCCGATGGCGGCCCTCAAGACCACACCCGCCGACCTGACCCGGCAGGTCGCCTCCGCCCTGCTGGCCATGGCCAGCGACGATCCCGCTGCCCGGGCCAGCAAAAGCGCCGGCTGGACCGCGCCGCTCAATTATCAGCCGGTGCATGATTGTCTGCTCGATCTTCGGCTCGGCCCCTATGCCGATTTCGGCCAGTTCACCCTCACCGATGTCCTCAAGCGCTATTGGCGGCAGCTGGCCGGGCTGGCGGCCGTACTCACCGCCGTTTTCCTCACCTCCCTGTATATTCTGCGCCTGAACCGGCGTCTCCGGCAGAAAAACCGCGAGGTGGATGAGCTGAACACTACCCTTGAAGCCAAGGTGGTCGAGCGTACCAGCCAGATCAACACCCTCCTTGACCGGGAACTGTATCTCCGTGAAATCATGGAGACGGTTGCCGAAGTCAACGGCCTGCTCCTGTCAGCCGCCGACCTGGAAACCCTCCTGTACGCAGCCTGCAAGGCGATGGGCGAACACAGCCATTACGGATTCATCTGGGTCGGACTGATCCAGGATGACCTGGTCACCTCAGTGTTCACTTCCGACTCATCCACTCGTCTGCCCGATACGCTCCCCTACAATCCCCATGATGCCGCCGATCCGTTTGCTGCCTCTTCCGCGGCCCGCTGCATCGCGGCCAATCAGACCGTCGTGCGGGTGCGAGGAGAGGGAGAGCCGACCGTCACCGCCTGGCTTGATCGGGCCAATCCCGTCAAATTCAGAGCGGTGGTTGCCCTGCCGCTGCGTGCGGACCGCTACACGGCGCCCCTTGGAGCACTCTGCGTCTATACCATGCGCAAGCAAGGATTTGAGCCGGAGGAAATCGCCATGCTCGAGGAACTGGCGGGAGACATCGGCTTTGCCGTCCATTCGTTTTGGCAGAGAGAACAGGTGGCAAGTCTTGAGAAGGAACGCAGTGAGAATTACCATCAGACCATTCTCTCTTTCGCTGACATGATCGATCAGCGAGACACCTATACCGCCGGTCACACTCTACGAGTGGCGCATTACAGCAAGCTGCTCGCCGAAAAAATGGGGCTCACGGCTGAACGGATAGACTTTCTCGAGCAGGCGGCTATCCTCCACGACATCGGCAAGATCGCCACCCCGGATTCAGTCCTGCTCAAGCCCGGCAAGCTCTCCACGCTTGATTATGAACTGATCAAACTCCACGCCTCCGCCGGCCACGCCATGCTGGCTGGTATCCCGATGTACCGCGAACTGGCCGACATTATTCACCATCATCACGAACGGTATGACGGCATGGGCTACCCGGACCGGGTGCAAGGCACGGATATCCCCCTCTTGTCCCGGATCATCACGGTGGCGGATTCCTTCGACGCCATGACCACCAACCGCATCTACAAGCCGCGCAAGACGGTCGACGAAGCTTTGCAGGAGCTGCACCAGCTCAGTGCCCGTCAATTCGACCCGGAGGTCGTCGCCGTGGGTCTTGCGGTCCTGCGGGATGCCGATATTCCGGCATCCATTAGCCAACTGCCGAAAAGCCAGATGGAACAACGCCGTTTTTCCTATTTTTTCAGCGACAAACTCACCGGCCTCTACAACGAAGACTACCTGCAGATCCTGCTGCACAACAACCAGGGATTGCGAAAATACCCCTGCCTGCACAGCCTGCATGTGCACAACCTGGAACCGTTCAATCGGCGAGTGGGCTGGGAACAGGGCAACCTGCTCATGAGCAGATTCGCGGCCGAATTGCAGTCCCGCTATCCCGAGGCGCTCCTGTTTCGAGTCTATGGCCGTGACTTTGTGATCATTACCGCCCACCACTTTGAGCTCGGGGCCGATGCGCTCGTTTTTGACTGCCTCAAGGAAACAGGCGTGGCGGTGACCTCAAGCCACGTCGATCTGCGGGAGGGTGCGAGCTATTACCTCGATAAGCTGGAACACCTGGAAATCCAGTGCGATCTGGAGGGCTATCGCTAGGCCTGCTGGAGTCAAACTGCACCGCGGCCATCGGTTCGCCTGCAGGCTATTCCCATCCGTTTTCCCCTCAAATCCGCTCAGCCGGGTTGGCCTTGAGGAAAACAGCAATCACCGTTTCAAAAAAAATATTTAATTTTAATTAAATTGTCCTCAGAATTACATATCAATATAGTATCATTGAATAAAGTATGAATTTTGGTTATGGTAAATGCACGAATATCAGCGAAGACCCCTCAAAAAGCGTGCACCTCATGATTCGATACCATAGCCAAAAACAGCTGCCCCTGGCCGGATTTTCCAGCCCATTTCGGACCGCGCTTGACCCTGAAAACCGATGGGTGAAGCTGGCCGACCTCATCCCCTGGGATGATCTGGCGCGCGCGTATTACAAGAGTTTGCTGTCTCCGAGCCAGGGTCGTCCAGCCAAGGATGCCCGAATGGTCATCGGCGCGGTGATCATCAAGCACAAGCTCTGTTTGTCCGACGAAGAAACCGTCCAGCAGATCCAGGAAAAT
>Ga0074193_1000254_pt1 | contig 97604 bp, 63 predicted proteins | sample EPASupsiteHSE605_FD_64523 | JGI IMG/M metagenome (GOLD analysis project Ga0074193, IMG submission 64523) | Bioremediated contaminated groundwater from EPA Superfund site, New Mexico - Sample HSE6-05 | ecosystem: Environmental > Aquatic > Deep subsurface > Groundwater > Contaminated ... | reverse complement strand
TTATCAAATGCATGTATTTTAATCAATATTGATAGAGAAATCAATGTATCAAGTTAAATATTAAATCCCTAATATCTACTCAAATTTGAATGTTTCGAGTGAATCTTTGATTAACAAAGCATAGATCTAATTAGTGTGCATATCGATAATATAACAATAAATCTATAAGTATATCTGGCAAAGAGTTATTAATGAAATAAGAAAAAAAATCAAAAATAACGGATTTTTATCGTTTTGGTCCCCACCGCAACATTTTTTCCCATCGCCACAGTACTATAAGCATTTAAACAAATTTTCATATGATTAGGTTTTTATTTCTTTATATATTCAGCATTTAAAACAAATATTCATATGATTCGGTTATTATTTCTTTCGGAAATATTATGAGATAAAACCAAGGAAAAAGTCAATATTTCAGAAATAAATATCTATATGATCAAAAATTGAGTTAATTGCTTGAGAAGAAATAGATTTAACAATGAAAACCATGCAATCATCAATGATTGATTCAATTTTGGTAATAATTTTTTATTCTTTTAATTAAAAAAGAAAAATTAATGGGACTTCGCGGACTTGAACCACGTACCTTGCGATCTTCAGTCGCACGCTCTCCCAGGTGAGCTAAAGTCCCTTACATTTATCAATTGAATTAATACTTCAAATAAAAATAATTTCACTTTGTTAGACTAATAGATTAGTTTGATTACTAGATACCTTATTAACTATAAATTATTCTTGTTCGCTAAATATTATTAATGAGATAATTCATTACTTATTTGTTTGAAATATTTTATCCATTAATGAAAACACAAATCAGAATTGAACTTTTTTCGAAGATACTATTCCCATACTAACCAAATGATATAAAAAAGTATATTTCAAAAATACACATTATGTTTACTATAAAGAGGTTTCGCTGCAAACACTTTTCAAACTTAAAAGAATACACTGTTATTGTATCCAAAAGTTATCTTATTCCTTGCAATTATTACAAACTAGATGCTCTAAAGCAAATCAACAAATACAATTTATAAAATAAAAAAATTAATGGGACTTCGCGGACTTGAACCACGTACCTTGCGATCTTCAGTCGCACGCTCTCCCAGGTGAGCTAAAATCCCTTTCGAAAACTAATTATTAAACTGTTTAAAACCAAATAAATATACACTTCTCACATTCAAGTAAAACTCAAATGATTGAGAAAATTGAATATAGAAGGATTACCATATCACGAGTACAGTCTAATTATAACGAAAACGAACATCTTGATAACGAAGATGAAGTTAAATATGGTGATATAGAAAGGTATGAAATTCTTAAGACAATTGGTAGTGGAAAGTATTCAACAGTTTTTCTCGGCGCTATTGATGATGGAACATTTTGTGCAATCAAAATTCTGAAGAATTACCCACAAGAAAAGATATTTCGGGAAATTCAAGTATTATCGCATTTATCTTCTGTTCCTAATGTTATTAAGCTTTATGACGTTTTGTTTGATGAGATATCTCACACAATATCCATTGTTACAGAATATTTAGAGTCTATTCCTATTAGAACCCTTGTTCCAACACTAACCCTTGAAGATATTCGGTTTTTAATGCATTCGCTTCTCGTCTCTTTGGATAGCTGCCATAAACATGGAGTAATGCATCGTGATATTAAACCAGGCAACGTTTTGATAAGTCCATCCAAAAAACAGCTTAGAATTATTGATTGGGGCTTAGCTGATTATTATTTTCCTGAAAGAATGTACTCTGTTAGGGTATCAACACTTCGATATAAAGCACCAGAATTATTACTTAATTACCAGTATTATGATTATGGGGTTGATATATGGAGTGCCGGCTGCGTATTTGCTGAATTATTAATTAAGTACCCTTTTTTTGAAGGTTGTGCTGTTGATGAAATGATCTGCTCAGTAGCTGCTTTGTGTGGAACAGATTCAATTTATACTTATATGGAAAAATATGGATTGAATCTTTCTCATTCTGCATTAGCAAATTTTCCATCAAATCCCAATCCCACGTGGAACAAGTCATTTAACCTTGTTAGGAGTAGCAAAAAAGATGAATTAGCTTTTGATCTTTTGAAAAAAATGCTTACTATTGATCATGAGAATAGAATAACTGCACATGAAGCAATAAGTCATCATTTTTTCGATACATTAAAGCCACCCAATTAGAAATACAAAAGTGTTTATATATCCTTATTTTTGGAAACTTTTCATATTATTCATCGAGTACCTGGATGGTTTAAGGCACATATACCTTGAATCATACATGTATTGTTGTATACTGCCCAATACGATTCCGAGGTCTATAGTATTGTCATTTTTTTGAGCCTGTCGTGCAATCCCAGCCCATATATGCATGTTGTTTTCGTTTTTCTGGGTTTGACTCGATTTATAAGTACTGATATCTCGAAAGTGGGAGGATAACAAATCATTAAACAGTGTTAATAATGAATACGCTCTTTTTTGAATTGGCAAAGACCAAATAGTTTTTGAACTTTCTTCTAGTTCCACCATCAGTTTCTGGACAGATTCTTTTGGACACATTGTAAGACGAGCTTGAAGCTGCCGATCTTCAAGAGCCGTGATGAGCTCTTCAAGCACCAAACTGTACGGATGAGAAAGAATTGAACAAAACAATAATACAATTTGATTAATGAAGTTCTTGAGAATAGTACCAGAAAATTTACTTAAATATCTTAATAATAATTTTAAAAAAGAAAGTTGTTTTCTAGGACATGACACAGGCCACATATGCACTAAGTTTGATAATAATTCTTCTCCAAATCTATGGAAAGCATGAATAGAATGATCAAATAATTGAATAAGGTTCTGATCAAATTCCAAAAAACCTGGAGTGTTAATAAGGAGGAGAACTCTTTTTGCAAAATCTATCGAATAATACTTACAAAACATTTTAGCATTCACATTTTTTAAGCAAACATAACAATCTAATACTATGTTAACACTTGAGGAACACCTAGGTAACTCTAGATAATCTACAACGATTTCTTTGCTTTTAGATTCAATAATTCTCATATTTGACTCATCATTTGTTATAAGTAACATAAGAACTTTAGATATTCGATCTCTTTCCATTATACTCCAATATCTTGATGCACCAAAGTAGCCTTTGAGGAGATCATCGCTAAATAGCTCTTGAATAAGGAGCTCACCCAATAAAAACATAAGTATATCATAAGCTGGATTCAAAAATACTAAGAATGAATCCTTTTTGTTGTTAGTGGGTTCGAAAAATGTATCATCAATACCCGAGTGACTCCTATTCCCAAAAATGTATTCTATAACCATCCTATACGCTTTTTCTAGAACTATTCTCGAAAAAGATCCCTTTTGTCTGGTTTTCAAAAATGCCAAAATCTCATTCAGGTATCCGATTCGTGTTTCGGAGTCTTCAATCAACTTTTTTGTCCTCAAACCATAGCATAAGTCTATTTTTTTCTCTATTGCCTTTAACGGTTCATTTTGAACCTCAAGAAGCCTAGGAAGGCTTGACATTAAACTATAGCACTTCGGATCTGCTAAGCTATTGATAGAATCTTTGATAGGAGGGGGGGTTTGAGAGTTGATTGTACCCTCAGTTGGTCTTCTTGGGAATTTGATCCCATTATAAGCCCTTTCTCCATTAATCTGCAGTATGCTTTTCGAAAGGCTGCTCCGAATTGGTATTGGGTTCAAGGATGATTGCTTATTAGTATACCTGGTCTTCAACATGAAATCTCTTTGTATTTTATCAAAATGATTCATATAACTAATTTCAGAACATTATTCTGGCAAATTTCAATCGTGTTTATGAAAACTCATTGAAATTGTTTATAACATTAAATAATTATTGAGAGTTATTCACATTGTTTTGAATGCGGAATTGCGGTTTCCATTAATTCAAAAAATCAGAACTATTTTATTACAGTTATCATCCTCATTTTCTTTTTAATTTATAAGAATAAAATTTTTTTGAGTAGTATAGCCGAAGTTTAGTATTCAATTTGATTATTCTTTTCATTCAAAATTCAAATTCCCAAAAATAAAACTTCAAGTAATCCTCCTAATAGAGTAAATAATTTATTGCTTCAAACATTATCTTATTGTTATATGGTCATAAAATAATGAACCAACGAAAACGAATATCACAATCAATAAATTGAATATGGAAATGCATATGATAAGTATACTAGCGTACCATGGATCAGGTATCCGATACGTCCACCCTTCTGAACATGTGAATCCCCTATTTGGATGGTCCTTGTTCTTTCCAGGCAGGCACTGGGAACTATAAACGCAAAAACCACAAAAACCGAGACTATGGCAATGTGATTCATTATTATCACCTAGAGAACATCTGTTATAATTTTTGGAACTAAAATTAACCCAAGGGAATCTCCAAACATTAGGGAGCTCGAATGAGGCAATCATTGGCCAATCAGAGAAACGAAACGGCGGATTTTGTTCATAATTTGGCGAGTTAATTGCTTCAAACATGAGGTTTCCAAAAATCTCAGATAACATAACAGCTTTTGAGTCGAGACCAGCCACAGGATACCTAGGTCCATACTTTGTACCATTTTTTGGTCTCAGATCGTATCGAGCAATTATTCCGAATGATGGATCTCCAAGCATCAAAGGATCATTTTCCCAGTTATTGTATCTCATAAGCTTTTTAAACCCTTCAAAATCATTAACATGAGGTGCATCTCTTTCAAAGATTCTGTATCGTGGTTGCTTATAATATGACCATATGTCTTTTTTATCAGGCTCCGCTTGCTGTTGACCAGAGTAATTTGCCATGATGAACATATTTTCAAAAAATGGAGTATTAATCGAAGGCCACCATCCTTGTTCAACAAACTTATTAGTTATATCTTCCGACCTATAGTACGATGGTAATTGTTCTATGATCCAAAGTAGATCCTTTTTAGGTTTTTTACCTTGTGAAAAAGCCTTTGAATCAAGCACAAGGTATTGATTGTTGTAAGTTCCAGAATTATATTGAACAAACTCATTTGCCCATTCTTCTCCTGTGCTCGCTGACCATGCAGCAACATAAGCTCGCATCCAAGTCAATATACTTTCGGGAGAAACCAGCGAATCCAATGTTTTATTGAAATTATTAAGCGATGTTTCTAAAACAATCAATCCCCGATCATTGGCCCAAAAGTCATCAATAGAACTTAAGTGACCAGTTCTTGTTGATAATACAACAGTTTTTGAACTAAACTCATTCACAAAAAACCTATATTCCTTTAAATAAGCTTCCATTTCCGTGACATAAGCCCAAATATCTTGTGCAATAAATATATCATCAAAATTTGGTGCTATTTTAACTAATCCAGAACATTTCAAATTAAGTTCGGGGACATATGGCTCTGCTGGATTTGAAGATCTCTCAATATCATCAAAATCAGCTGCAGATTGGAATATCCAGAAGTCCAAAAAACTCAAAACACGACCAAATACTCTCGATTTATCATTGTATCCTTCCATCATTCCCTTAACTTGTTCCACAACAAGCCTAATTCTGTACCAATAAGTCGAATTATTGTTTTCAATTCCTCTTTGAACAAATTCCATATTTTTTTGAGCCCATAATACCCATTTTTCTTTCCAACCTCCATTATACTTGGCTTTCCTCATAAAGTATGTCATTGAATAATTCACCCTTTGATAAGATAAGAAAGTATCAATATACCCGCCACAATAAACTTGATCCATACTAGACACATTCGGATTCGTTTCAATGCGGATTCTTCCCCAACCGTCCATTGTGATATTATCGTCATATTCTCCCCATGCTGCAGCACCATCATATCGCTTTCCTATTATTGCAAATGGCTTTCTATCAGATGCATTAATAAAACAAGATCCAATCAATGTGGAATGAGAAAGAAAATTTAGGAAAAAAAGCATTTTAAAGCCTTCAATGATATTCAAACTTGGTTAGAATTTGGGTAGCGAAAGCTTTGACAAATCAAATATTCAACAACACTAAGATTACCATTTTGAGCAGCATAATGAAGAGGAGTCCAATCAAATACATCTTTTGCATTTATATCAGCTTTTTGATTAACTAGATATTTCACAACACAAAGATGACCACTATTAGCAGCCCAATGAAGAGGAGTCCAACCAAATATATAAACTCAACACTTGTATCTTTTGCATTTATATCAGCTTTTTGATTGACTAGATATTCAACAACACTAAGATGACCATTTTCAGCAGCATAATGAAGAGGAGTCCAATCATCTTTTGCTCTTGCATTTATATCAGCTTTTTGGTTAACTAGATATTCAACAACACTAAGATGACCTCTTTGAGCAGCATAATGAATGGGAGTCATGCCTTTATTATCTTGTGCATTTATATCAGCTTTTGGATTAACTAGATATTCAACAACATTAAGATGACCACTATAAGCAGCCCAATGAAGAGGAGTCCAACCAAATATAAAAACTCAATATCTTTATTTTTTGCATTAATATCAGCTTTTTGATTAACTAGATATTCAACAACACTAAGATGACCATTAATTGCAGCATAATGAAGAGGAGTCCAATCAAATAATAAAACTAAACATCTTTATTTTTTGCATTAATATCAGCTTTTTGATTAACAAGATATTCAACAACACTAAGATGACCATTAATAGCAGCATAATGAAGAGGAGTATAATTAAATATAAAAACTCAATATTTGTATTTTTTGCATTAATATCAGCTTTTTGATTAACTAGATATTCAACAACACTAAGATGACCATTAATAGCAGCATAATGAAGAGGAGTATAATTAAATATAAAAACTCAACACTATTATCTTTTGCATTTATATCAGCTTTTTGATTAACTAGATATTCAACAACACAAAGATGACCATTTTCTGCAGCTAAATGAAGTGGAGTCTCATTAATTATAAAAACTCAAGACATGTATTTTTTGCATTTATATCAGATTTTTGATTAACTAGATATTCAACAACACTAAGATGACCATATCGAGCAGCATAATGAAGAGGAGTATAATTAAACAAAAAAAACCAACATTTGTAGTTTTTGCATTTATACCAGCTCTTTGATTAACAAGATATTCAACAACACTAAGATGGCCATTTTGAGCAGAATAATGAAGAGGGGTCCAATTAATGATGAAAAAACATAACCATTATCTATCTCATTTACATATGCTTTAATATTAATCAAATATTCAACAACCTTAATATGCCCATTTTCAGAAGCATAATGAAGAAGTGATTTACAAAACAGGAAATACTAACCCATTTGGTTTTAGCATTTAGATCAGCCTTGCAATTAACCAGATACTCAACAACATTAAGATGTCCATACCTGCAAGCAAGATGAATGGGAGAATATCCAAAAACCAGGTATCATCATGGTCATTAATTTCGTTAATATTTGCTCCTTTGCTCAATAGATATTGAACAATCCTAAGATGACCATATCTTGAAGAGAGATGAAGCGGGGTATTATTTCGTTGAAAGCCATCTCCATTATAATAATCTGATTGATACTTTGCATTCACTAATTTTTCTCTGGATAAAATATATACAATACTATGGAGTTTTCCTTTTGCAGCTGCTTCAAAGATATTACTCTCATAATCTAACGGTACTTTGTGCGTCCATTTCCCCAATTCCTGATCAGTGTTTATGCTTGATTCTATTTTATCTCTCTTCTTCTTATCTTCTTCATCTCTCTTCTTCTTTTCATCTTCTTCTCTCTTCTTCTTTTCATCTTCTTCTCTCTTCTTCTTTTCATCTTCTTCTCTCTTCTTCTTTTCATCTTCTTCTCTCTTCTTCTTCTTTTCGTCTTCTTCTCTCTTCTTCTTTTCATCTTCTTCTCTCTTCTTCTTCTTTTCGTCTTCTTCTCTCTTCTTCTTTTCATCTTCTTCTCTCTTCATCTTCTTTTCATCTTCTTCTCTCTTCTTCTTCTTTTCGTCTTCATCTCTCTTCTTCTTTTCATCTTCATCTCTCTTCTTCTTTTCATCTTCTTCTCTCTTCTTCTTCTTTTCATCTTCTTCTCTCTTCTTCTTTTCTTCTTCATCTCTCTTCATCTTCTTTGCATCTTCTTCTCTCTTCTTCTTTTCATCATCTTCTTCTTTCTTCTTCTTTCTTCTTCTTTTCATCTTCTTCTTTTCTTCTTCATCTCTCTTCATCTTCTTTTCGTCTTCTTCTCTCTTCTTCTTCTTTTCATCTTCTTCTCTCTTCTTCTTTTCATCTTCTTCTCTCTTCTTCTTTTCTTCTTCATCTCTCTTCTTCTTTTCTTCTTCATCTCTCTTCATCTTCTTTGCATCTTCTTCTCTCTTCTTCTTTTCATCATCTTCTTCTTTCTTCTTCTTTTCATCTTCTTCTTTCTTCTTCTTTTCATCTTCAACTCTCTTCAGCTTTTTATCTTCATAACCTTCAATCAATTCATTGGTTTTTGGTTGTCCAAGCAAATTATTTTCTGAAAGTTCATTTGAAAAAAAACTTTTATAAGACGATAAGCTGGCTATATTATTTTCAAAAAAGATATTAATTAATCGATTCACTTCATCAGTTTTCATTGCTTGTTCAAATTTGATTTTGGACAATACAACAAATGCATTGGAACCATGAAAGGATACACAATGCCTAAAAAAGTGATGAAGAAGTGTTAATGGGATTTCAGATTGGACTTTTTGAAATATTCGGCACAAGAAAGGAAGACAAATTTGTCCAAAATCAGACAAAGACAAGTAATTCTCGAGATTGGAAATAATAGCTTGCTCATATAAAGAAAAATTAAATGAATCTTCATCTTGCATGGAGAGGATTGTGTGTAGAATTGCCTCAGGAGATCTCACTTTAAACAATTCATATAGTGAATAACATCCGAGGTAACGAGTCAAATCCAGAAATTCATCAATATCTGGAGTATCTGGTTTGATAATTCTACCACTCATGATGTTAAGTAATGTATTTATCGTTTTTTGTGAACATTGGTGATTAATAATAAACACTTCATTATGATTATGGAAAATAAACTCTTTATATACAGTACTATGAAAGCAAAAACATTCAACATTCACACGATAAAACTTTTTTTTGTGTACAAAACATCCATTAATTGTCTGAGATTGCATTATGAATCGATAAGAAAGCAAAACAGTAAAATGGCAATTCCATTCTTCAAGTAGTTGGTAGACTGCTAATTGGTCTCCAAAATGTTGAGGGACTATACCTTTTTGTAGAAATTCAAAATACATTTTCACATATCTGGGATCTGACTTAGTAACTAATTCAACAGTATTTTCTCGATTGTATCTTTTCATAACCATTTGCCCGTTTTGCCGAACAAATTCTTCATTTTCATGTCTAAAAACCACAAATGGTCCTTTTTCTTCCATTGTAGTGACAAATTTAACTTAAGTTTGCCGAGTGAATTGTGGTAAGAGATTTTACCAAATGTGACACTATTTTACCAATTATGGGTAAAAAATCCAACAACGATACATAAAACAATGATGATAAGTATATTTTTTGTCTTAGCGCATTCAGAGTCATTTCTCTTTAGTAATGTTCCAAAAATACTTAAAGAGGCGAGTAAGTATGTAGACGAGGCTAAAAAACAACAAGAACTCGGAAATTCTGCAGATGCAAGTGATTTGTTTATGAAAGCACATAATGAAATTGAATCACTGAATAATATGATTGGAAATAGTGAGGATATCAATTCTTCTTTTTATATATCTAGATTTTTAACACCTAACAGAGATACTGTTTTCAATGATATCACCAAACTGAAGAAGAACGAGATTTTGCTGAGATCTTCGTCTCCTGAGATGGAAATCACATTTTTTAACCCTACCATAATTAAATCAATTGTTTTCGCTCCTGTTCACCTAACTGAATATGCAGCAAAATCTGTGTCGATAAATGTGTTATATGGAATCCTTGAAGAAACAAAGAAGATAGCGGTAGTAGAAATGAATACAAAAGGTACAATAATACCAATAGATTATAGTGAACCCATTAGCAAGCTTGTGTTCAAGTTCCAATCAATCAACAAAACCAATAAGCTTGTGTGTATAGGCAAATTTGGCTTCAACTAAAATTTGAGAGATTTATTTAAATTTACAAATGACCAATCCTCATCATGATCATAAACAATTTCCAACTGATAAAGTTAAACTAATTGCTGAGACTGTACTTAAGGAGATTTTTGATGATTTAGAATTCGATGTTCGTAAATCTCCTTCTTTTTTACAAGAGGCAACCAAGATAATATCTTCTGAACTTAAAAAACATATAACGGATTCATTTGAGTACTTTGTTCACTTATCATTAAATGAGAAAATTGGCCAGGCATTTACAACTGGATCGATGTGCCTATGGGATGACGAGAAAGACAGATATGTTTCAACTTCTTTCGAGACTTCTTCTTTTGTATGTATTGCAGTAATTTTTTTCTGTCACATTTCATGATAAATCAAAAGTGCCAAGTTAAGAAAATTTTGTGAGGTTTGTTTGAGTTCGTGCGTTTAGAATTTAGTTTTTTATAATGTCTCAAGTAACACGAGCCCCAGGAACAAAGAAGACAGTTCCAACTGAGATGAAAGCCCGATCACGTGTACCACTTAGTCGCATTGCTAATCCCAAGTCTTCAGCTGTTCCTCCAGCGAGAAAATCCACAAGTACTCGTTGCCCCCAACAAAAAGTATCAATGACTCCAACCAATTCTGATTCAGTATCTCCAAACACATCAATATTACATACAAATGATGCCACATTCAAGTTCACACCATTGACAATTGGACAACCAAATGATCCTTCGGATGTCATTCAATATGAGAACATAATATACAGAACTATGAGAATTAAAGAACAAACCATGAAACCATTGACATTCCATCAAACCGAAATTACCCTCAAAGATCGCAATTGCTTAATTGATGCTATTTGCAGATATCATTATAAGCTAAGCTTGACAACCAATACCCTTTATAGGTTCATAGGGATTTTTGATAGGTTCTTATCTTCTGAGGACATTCCAAAGAAGATGCTCAAGGTGTATGGATGTGCTGCGTTTCTTATAGCTTCAAAAATCGAAGATATTTATCCAGCTCAGTCTACAGATCTTGTAAAATTATCAGAAAAGGCATTCACTCAAAGGGAATTGTTTGCTGCCGAGATTTTTGTCATTAATGCTATTGGATTCGATACCACATTTCCCACTCCTTTGTTCTTTTTGACACACTTTATGCGAATTGAAGACCACCACAAGGAGAGCTTGCTTCTTGCAAGATATATACTTGAAGCTATGCAAACCGCCGAACAGTTTTATGGTATGAAAGCCTCATTAATGGCTTCCATTGCTATATATGCAACTCGCATGATTAATGGAGCAACAGAGAGCTGGCCTAGTTCTATTCTACACTACACAATGTACAATAAGTCTGACATGATCCAGCCATCAGATTATGTCCGCGCGATTCTTCTTGAAGAAAATCGCGAGGAAACAAGGTTTATGAGAAAGAAATACGGATCAGAACTGTTTCTTTTTGTGGCAAGAGTCTCAATACCAACCACATATAATATGATATGATAAATTCAATTTGTTAAATCTATATATTTAATCATACAACTTAGCAGGCTTTGGGATGCTAGGGAGTGTTTGGGAAAAGTACAAAAATGATCCTGGTGGCTTGTTAGGATTGATTTTTAATGGTTTCATCGGCTCTATATCATTCAGCATTGAGGGTAATCTTGCTTTAGGGTCCTGATAGCGCTTTTTTGGCAAAACTGGTTTTTCTTCCTTTTTAATAATTGGTTTTGGAAATGTTTTGGGTTGTTCTTTCTTTTCTGGAATCAATTCTACTTTTTTTTGAGTTTTAGCAAATACAGGGGTCACTTCTTTTGTCTTATCTTCAACAACACAAAAAAAGGGGTCATCCATTAGGTTTTTTAAGTCACAATTCAGCAATGATAACAAGGTTCTTTCGTTTCCAGAGAGATAGGGCGATTTTATCATACCTTTTCATACTGTGCTGATTGAGGCTTGTTCGACAATTTGTCTTCATATTCAATGCCTCCCAAAAGGTGCGTAGCCCATATCGATACAAGTGCAGCTAGATGAATAAAGCTGAAAGAAAATTGATTAAATGCTCTTGATCTCAGTTTTGAGCCTTCTTGATTGATGATGGCTCGCGAACATGACCATATGTTTTGATTCTGGCAGATAGTGGAGTTTTGTGTATCAGAATATGTGAGTCCGCAGCAATTATATTTGTTCATGAGCTTTGTTTTATTCAAATTATAATCTATATTATTCCAAATGCTAGATTTTCGTTCTATGTAGCTAATGGGATTCGAACAAAACCAAATACAGAAGGACCAAGACAATACTATATATGATCCTTGTAAAAGAGAACATAAAATGGGATAAAATTTGGTCTCATTAAATCTATACCCAAAAAAGAATATTGAAGCGAAAACAGTAACAATAAGGTATAACGTATCGAAAAGAATAAATTCTCTCGTTAAAAACAAAGAAGGGCTTGAAAGTATAGTATTTAGCTCATAAAAATATCCCAAAACATAATGGATACTCATAGTCATCATAGCAATGAGAGAAAAATAGAAAACTTTGCTCATGAATTTATTGGCATTTGAACTGCTCTGTTCGAGTAGAAATATGGTGGACCAGGTTAAAGGGTCTCTATCAGGAGAATATGGAATTAAAAACCTAGATAAAATTCTTAATGCTTTTATATCATCAGAATCCGATTTTTATGATGGAATAACTGAACTATCTAGCTTTTTTTGTGAACATTTGAAGACAGGGATGTTGCCATTTTGTGAAAGCAAGAGTTATCCTTCCAAAGTTCAGATGCAAGTCTATCAGTGGATTGATTCTAGATACAAGAAGTTTGTGTCTTTTCTGGAAACTGCTGTTTATCCAGTTAATAATGTTTGCATTAGTGCGATTAGAGACATGTATTTATGTGATTCGTCAAAATTATTAGCCAAATCTCTTGGGAAGTGTTACATTACTTCCCAAGATTTGAATTTTGGTGAAGAGATGTTATCTGATATTTGTTTTCATGATTCTGTATACTCATTGCTTACTTCCGGTCCTCAGAATTTCGTTGAATTATGTATTAAATTACTAAAGAGTCCATTACCCAATGGTCTCCCAAGCTCAGTGTTTACCGACTTTTTTTTCGCCGTGATCAAAGTTGAGCTCCCCGAAGATAAAAGGATTGAAATCCTGAGCCATTTTCACAATGTTCTTGATAACGTTGATGATAAGCTTATTGTTTACCGGTATCTTGAGGAATTAATGACACAAGGCCCAATTTTGGCATCATTGGCAATACCATACCTTGTTGATGTTGCGATTAAAAGAGGAGTTGATGTTTCTCAGTTCTATGAGCAGTGCTACGCAGCTTTATCTCCCGAATCCCTTTCATTATCAGGAAGAAAGAGATTCCTTGATACGCTCTCCAGAGTTTTGTCTCCAAAATCGATTCCTGTTAATACCCAAACTGCTTTTGCTGTCAAGCTTTCCCGGATTCTTCTCCTAGTATCTCCTGATGCTCAACTCGATATTCTAGGAATTCTTCAGTACCTCGCTGCTGCTCACCAATCAGTAATGAAGCTCTTAGAGCCATTGGATACTCCTGTATCAAATATTCTCGGAAAAATTGAAGATTGCTCACCACAGACTTTGTGGGAAGTGAGAACATTGAGATCATCTCCAATTCCTGCAATTTCTGAGGCAGCCAGAGCACTTGGACAAAGAAGAGTACCAGCAGATTTTGAATCTTTTGATCTAAGGTCTGTCATTCAAAGTATCCATCCAAAAGGGCAGTTGGACTTGTCCACCGCTAACTGGCCCGGGAAACTAGATAGGGCACTGTGGATATAAATATAGAAGTAAATTTTACGAAAATTGACCTTGCCGGTTTCATATTTGTTTTAATGATTCCACAAGATACCAATATTAATCTGTGTTTGATCAGTGACTCAGGGGCCACAACGAAGGGGCTGTTAAAAATGCAGCATAATAACGGTAATGTCTCATTGAGTTTCTATCCTGAGCTGGTCATTGATTCGCAGAAAGGAAAGAACCAATCCAAAAGGATTGCTCAAATTCCAGACTGTGTTTTTCAATTGTCAGATTTTACTATGATTGAAATGGATCAAAATGACCGCCTTGTTGTCACACTCTCTGGTTCTCGTCAAAGATGTGTATTATACTTTACCAGAGATAATGATATTACCCATTTCCTCAACTATATTGGAGGAAAAGTTCGACTAAAGAACTCTGACTGTAATCCCAGGGTATACTTACTGGAACCATTGGATTCAACAGCATCTGTGGTCACACCATTTTTATCAACAGCGCTTCCATCAACAAGCACACGAACCACCAAGGCCCCTTCTCGTGTTTCATTGCATCGAATTCAGCACCCTGATCTTGTTTTTTCCACCAATGTCCAAGTGAGCCAGATGTCGGCTGAATCATACAACTCTTTGTTTGATTCTGAAAAGCAAATTATTGACAAATCAAAGTTTCCTGGAATATTCTACAATGTAGATGTTGATTTAGCTGTTGCAGGAGATCTTTGGAAGCTCTTACTTGAACCCGATTCCGCAAAAGCAGAGCTTTCTTTGGCCGAAAGGCAAGAGAAAACTAACCACAATAGGGTGATGTACCGAGAAATTAAGAGGCAATGGCAAGAAACAACTCCAAGACAATGGAAGAACCATGGAGAGCTTCGTGATCTGGTTGCTTTGTTAGAAAAGGATTTAATGGAAAATTCCCACCTATTTCAACATTTCGAGCACCCAGGCTTTGTTCAAAAAATAGCATTCAACGTATTGATGACATTATCGTTTTGGAATTGGGATAATGCAGCATATGTCAAAGGACTAATTACATTTTTGGCTCCATTTTTAAATTCTTTTATTAAGGATGCCAATTTAGAGAGTGTTACTCTACATGATGGTTCCTCTCTATGTACTAATGATAGCGAGGCTGATATATTTTGGTGTTTCACCATATTTTATGATCACAATAGCTTATGTGATCTTGTGAGACCTTCAACTAAGCCCCTTCTGAAGCCATTGTTTATAGCAATTGGTTATATATTAGAAGAGCATTTTCCAGATTTATTAGATTTACTTAGACAAAAGCATGCATTAAGCCTTGATTTCTTAAGAGACGATGTTAGCAAGTGGTTTACCACATGTTTCACTGGAGATGACATTCGGAGATTATGGGTATCTGTGCTATCATTTTCTAGCTCCTTCCAGTTTTTCCAGTGCTTTATTGTCTCTTTATTGTATTCATTAGCTCAATCCTTTGTGGAAATGAATCCATTAAATAGCGATGAGTTTGTCAGAAGATTCCACGTGCTTAAAAAATCAGTAGATCTGAACTTATTGCTGTTAAATGCCCAGAAAATACTTGAGATCCTCAAGAAGAACTCTAAATAATAAACACCCATTATTTATCGTTATGTCCGTTTTTTAAAAAATGAGCACTGATTATATAAGAGAGCTGAGGAAAATTGGACACGATTTATCTAATTTAGAAGTGCATAAAATGGATAAAACTAAACTTACACAAAGAATATGTTTTATTTCAGCGACTCCTCGGAGGCTTTTAGATAGTAGTGCTTATGCAGATGCTTTAAAAGCAGCCAAAATGTTTTCCAGAGCGGATTTTTCTGTTTATTTTTTAGCGTGTCCAGAGTATCCTAAGTTTTATGAATGGTTTATATTTTTTTTGGCCAATGTTTCTGAACATTTTGGTTTCGTTATCACAGGGTTTCCTGTTGTTCCTCCAGATGGACTTCCAAAAGAAGCCGTCGCCTTTATGATGAAGAATAGGGAAATTAAGCCTAAGAGAGTTTTCAAATTAATAAATAGTTTTAAGAATCCATTATCCAGAATTACAATTCTTATTAATGGATGTCCTTCAGTTGAAACATGGTCATACGGTGATCCTTTGCAACAATCAGCTCCATTTTCTCTCACAGGAACAACTACCACAAGACCTTCAATGAGGACATTTAACAAGAGTCTTCCAGATAATTTGGTTTTGATGTCCATTTGCGCTCGTCTTGATGTTAAAGATATTAAAGACAGAGTTCAAGGCAATGTAAGCAGATTCTTTTGGCTCCTTAATAAAAAATACAAGGGTAATCCTCTTCTTTCAGCAGACGAACTGTTTAAAGAGTTAGCTGAGGAATTAAGGCCATTCGGAGAAGAAGCTGTAATTTATTCAACAACTGAACAAACTGCATCAGAAAAGCCTTTCTTACTATAAAAACAAGTCATTTTATTATATCATTTAGTAACAACAGTATTCTCTTCTAAATTTGGCATTTCATAGTTCGGATCACTTAATTTGGATATCTCGCTTAGATCCTCTCCTGTAAAACCAAATTGTATAAGAAAACCATTAATCTCTGCAACATGTTCCAATAGCCCTTTAATTGTTTGAACATAATGATTCTGACAAAGCATTAATGATAAATCTGTTTCTATCCTTGATTCATGGGTTTCAGACAAATCATCAATCAGAGGAACCAAATCTGAGCCTTGATTCTTCATCACATTGGTGGCATATGCAGTTCTTTTTCCGTTATCAGATGATTGCTGAGAGTTTAAACTGGAAAATTTGGAAGAAAGTGATTTCTTTATGTAGTCTTGACATTGGGTAGCCACCATCATCTCTGATTTCGAATCTCGCGCATAAGAATACTCTTCCGATATGAGGGTTTTCCCAATTTCATTCCAAATATCTTCGGTACTCTTGTGTGTGTTTAACATAGATGAGTTCAAAAGATCGAGTTCTCGTTGAAAAGATGTGTGTTCGTTCATAATCCCCAAATAATCAGAAGGAGATAGCATTTTTTTCATATCGGCTATTTTTAATTCGGTTTCATCTATTTTTTTTTGAAGCTGAGCAATTTTCGAGCGATATAACGAATCTTCGGTGATTCTCGACGTATCGAGTCCAAAAGAACTAGATACTCTAACAGAATACGACTCTAACTCCCGAAAATTCGACATTTCACTATCATACTCAATTTTAGCCTGCTTAAAGTCTTCCTGCGCTCTCTCAAGAAGTTTCATACAGTTAATTCGCTCATTCGCTTTGTACTCAGCTTCAATGAATATATCCCCCCCACGGAAAAAAAAGGGAGCACTCTTATATTTCCCCTTGGTTAACAAAGTGTGCGTTGTGGAGTTCATTGAATCGTTTACTTTAGTACAGTTTATTTATCGTTTTGACATTAACGATTAATTTATATCAAATTTGTGTCAAAATCAAGGCAAATTTGACAAATCGAAATGTTGTTTGCTTTTGCATGCTTGTCTTCGAGCTGGATGCAGTGTTTTGCTGTTTCAGCTCCAGCTATTGGCGGTAATCCATTGACTCAGTGGGTTACACACAATTACAACACTATTCAAGGTGTTGAAGTATCTGGTGTTAGTGTTCAGGAGTATCCTCCAGTTACCGAAGGTGTTCACATTGATGGGCTTGCTTCTTATTTTGTTAACAAGAGGTTACTTAATGCATCAAAGGCCGATGAAGTTGCAAAGAGAGTTAGGTATATTGGTAACTACAGGAAAGTTATTCATACATTTTCTTCCGAAGATAATGGTCATTTATTCTACCAATTGCCAGATTCACAAAGAAATGCAGGTAATTTCTTCAACAAACTAATCAAGAGGAATTCCGTTTTACTCGATATCACCAATAATGGTGGCAATTTAGTTGTTAAATCCAAGGTTGTTGATGCTTCAATTAAAAAGAGAAAGGCTCAACTTGCAGCATCAACTCAACAATCATATCAACCATGTGATGAACAAGTTCATAAATGTGGATATGTTACCAAGACTGAAATGAAGTGCGGTTATAAGCCTGTTTCCAGTTTTCAATGCGGATTCGTAGGTTCTTCATACCAATGCGGAACAGTTACCACCCAGCAATTCAGCTGCGATAATGTACCAACACAAAGTTATGAATGCAAGTGGGAAACTCAAACTCAAAACAAGTGGATTCCATATCAAGTTTATAAGTGGGACTTTATTCCAAACTATGACCAACAAGAAGTTCAAGATTTGTACAACCAAATCGAGAGCGCTGCAGCTTCCAAGATCAACCTTTAAACAGTTCACTGGTTTACTCCTAATTTATTTACAAAATAATCGTTCGATAAACTCCACTTTTCCGCACTTTATATGTTTTTCCCTAAAAACCTAGAAACTGATTTTGTTGAAGCTCTACGTTTGGATAGTCTCGAGTCATTAATTACATTGATGGTTAATGTTAATGATGTTAATATGTATTTATCAAATGTGTTTTTTTCTAATGATATAATACTATGCAATTCTCCACCGTTAGCTTCTGTCGCTGCTTTTTTAAGAGCTAAAGAGTGTTTGATATGGTTGATAAACATGGGGGCTAATTTGAAGCTCAAAGATTACAATGATATTCCAATTTCTCATTTTGCCGTAGCTGGAGGCTCAATTGAGATTATGAAAATCCTTGATCTCAACGGTGTATCTTTTGAAAGTTCTATCTTTTTGGCAGCGGAAAAAGGCAGCCTTGATACATTCATGTGGATCTATTATAATTATTTAGTTGACCTTAAAGTCCGCAGATTGGACAAGACTACTCTATTACATGCAGCTGTTAAATCTCGAAACCGCGAATTAATTAAATTTTTATTGAATGAAATGGCTGATGTTCTTGAACTAAATGATGTACTTGAGGTAACACAAGAGTTGAAAAACTCTCAAGCTTCGGATCTTGAAGAAGAATCATTATCAGATTGATTTGTTGATAATATCCTATTAGAAATGCGTATGTATTGTGAGATGTATTTTTCCGATAGTTGTTTCTTGGCATATAATTCTTTATACACCAGAAATATCTTTTGAGTGGAAACACAACTTTTTGCATTTTTCATCACAGTAAGATAGTCAAAGATGTCTAAATAATTAAATTCTATTTTCTTTTCGTTCATTTTGTTTAAAAATAGAAAAATGCATTCTATTTCTTGAGGATTGTTGTCCAATAAACTCCTTGTATCTTTTTGAAACAGAATGTTTTTCACTATTTCTCCAGTAATCCGAAATATGTTTTCATCATCAGACTCAGTTGCTTTTTGGAGTATTTCTATTAAATATTTTGTAACTTCGATTGCTTCCCTTTTAGCCAAAGTGATAAACTTTAAAAAAGTATATACACTAGAAAAATCATCTTCAATATATAGATTCTCAATTACAATGGGAATTGACTCGAATAGCCCATTTGCGTGAGGCATACTCTGCGAAAGGGATAAAATAGCCATAATAAAAAGCTTAATATCTTCATAGTTCTTATCTTTGATCTTATTAACTATGAATTTCACGATTCCACATTCATGAATAAAACAAGATCCACAAATTGAATAAGATAATACTCCAATTAATCTTAGTATTGGATCAATCATATCTTTTATTGTATATGCTTTATTTAAAAACTCCGATAGATCATCCCCTATTAAAAGATTTATTGCATTTTGATTTAAAGCACAAATAATAATAATGCAATAAATAACATGCTTTGAAACGATGCTATAATCAAACCTAATTAATGAAATTAGTCCATTAATTAATCCTAAGAGGGAGGGAATATTCTCTTCTTTTCCAATCAGGATATAAAGGGATTTCAATAATAGAGTGATTTGATCTTTATCTTTGTTCAAAAATATTTCATTTATCGAATCAATAATGTTTTTGTTATCGAAAAACTCAACCTTAGAAGTAATATTTTGAACAGATAACAAAAATAACCCTAGAAATTCTTTAAATTGATCCATTTTTAATATTTTAAACAATTGACAAAAGTATTTTTGCATCATATTGAATAGTTTGGGTTCTTTGGAGAAACTTGATTGCATTTTAATCAATAAACCTAATGTGATGTTCCTAATTTGTTCATGCTGCATCGTCAAGAGTGAAAGAATCTGCAAAATTCCTTCATTGCTAATAAATGAATCATATGGATGTTCAAACTCAATAATTAATTCTACAAGAGATAAGCATTTTTGTAGATACTCTGGTTTTGTATCAGGTATCAAAACAATCCTTAAAGATGGCATCAAACTAACAATAGATTTTTCTGAATCAAATCTTTGCTCATTAATAATTTTGATTAGAAGATCAATTGTTAAATCACAAATTGATAAATCATTTGATAACAAAAACATTGATAGTTTGGATAAATGCTTTGAAGAAATACCAGATATATCTTTCTTAAGAGCATTATGTAAACACTGAATAATGCAAGGCATTGAAGTACTACCTATCTTAGAGTAAACATTCAAAAGTGCCCCAGTTATATTGTTTTTGATTAGTATACTGGATAACTCAGGAATGTCAAATAAAACACCAATAAATTCGATAGCTTTGGAAAGGATATTTGGTTTAATATCTTCCTCAAGGATAGAAATAATCGCTGGAATATAATTCTTCTTAATCAATATGTTAGCCCATTGCGCTTTAGAATGCCGTAAATAAGTCAGTGTGTTAAATAAAGCAGCTTTATCACTACCATCACGTGTTAACCCATTTAGTTGGCTCTCAATGAATTTAGTATCATTTAGTTGTTCCTCAACGATTTTGGAATCATTAGGATTCTTAAAATCTATAGATGAACTTTTGGTATCATCATCTTCAGTTATTACAGAATAATAAGCCTGAACTTTCAACATATCAGCACCATTAAAAGAAACAATCCCAGTAGAAAACTCGACAATGATGTTTTGGAAAGTTGGCCTATCTTTTGGATTCCTACTCCAACACTTCTTAATTAGTGTTTTGAGCTCCGAAGAGCAAATACCAGGAATTAATGGTCTGTTATCGTTTTTAACAACATTATTTATTATATCAGATGTCGACATTCCTGCAAATGGAGTAGTTTTTGTGAGCATCTCCCAAAGAAGAATCCCAAAACTATAAACATTAGATTTCTCATTTCTTTCATTATTATCAAATAATTCAGGGGCCATCCATTGAGCTATATTGTTATAATCTGAATTAAAATCAATTCCATTATTATAGAATAAGGATGTTCCAAAACCATATACTCTTGGATATCCATCTATGTCAAGCAAAACAGAGGATGATGTAAAGTTTTGATGACATATTTCTTTGTGATGTAGATAATCCATGGCATGAGCCACACCTAATGCAATTATCGTAAGATTTGTTGAATCAAGTGGATTTGATGTATCTTGAAGTCTGGAAAACAAAGATCCACCAGCCATGTACTCGTTGATAATTGATAGGGTATTATCAAAACAGAAACCAATAAACGGTAGTACTGTATAGAGATGAATCCCTGATTGAATATGCAATTCTTGAGATAATGAATCCAAAAAAGATTCTGATACCTCTGAAATAATATACCTTCGAATAGCTACAATCATATTATGAGATTTTCCCCTTATATTATGAAATGCTCGAAAAAGCTCGGATGTACGAGATGAACTAATCATTTTTTGAATCTCAAAATCATCACTGACAACTCTATATCGATCCAAATCTTGAAGTCTACTATCTATATTCAAAATTGACATTGTTTTAGGAATTTCTTTTGTCTGGGAGATCAACATTTTATTGATATGGTCTTTCAGCTGGACAATAAACTCATTGAAACACGGATCTTTTGGTTCAGATTCTAAGAGTTTCAGAATCTCATTGCAGTCTTCCAAATCTTCATTATTGATTAAGATACTATTCTCGTTAAAAGGAAGCTTGAAAGACAAAAAACGAAGCGAATTAATATCAGCATTGAACACACAACGAAAATCAAAAACATATTTTCGGTAGAAATCAACTTTTTTTTCAAGAATTGCTCCTTTATATGAAGTCTCTGTTAATGATGATACATGAAAATTTAGTTCTTTCAACTTCAGCTGTATTTTATCGAAAATATGCTTTTCTGATTGCACTAAATATCGGTTCTCGAAATTAATGCCCCTCAGCAATAAATAGTATTTATTCATCTCATCAAAAAGACTTGAAAACTTCTTTCGATGTACCACCATCGAAGAAAACAGATTAAAGAGATTGTTCATATCACTTTGAACACTCTGTATCCTGAAACTCAGACGTGGCCAGTTGTTTTTATTAGACATTTTTTTCAAAATGGATTTCTCTTTTGCAACAGATCCAGTTGTTTACTGTCTTTCGCAAGAGATTCCATCCAATATCGATATAATGAATGATGAAATCGCATATTCAAGATTTTTTGAGACTTTTGTTCATCCCCGGCTGACGAATGAGCAATTATTAGATATTCACGAGAGAATATCCAACAAAGAAATGCTTTGTTCAATTTTTGAAAAATATAAAATAAGTTTAATCCAATTGTTCGATGGTTTGGAGAGAGAATTGTTCAAAAGTAAGATTCAGGATTCCAGGACACATGAAATCTTGGCATTTTACACATATTACTGCGCTTTATACACTATTGTGGCTATTGAAAAACATGAAATGACTTACCAAATCAGCGATTTATTGGATTCATTATCACAGTTGTTTTCAACCAGTTTTCAAGCTATATCAAAACGATTTTTCTGGTTTATTTTGTTGAAAATGCATGAGTATCAGATATTCAGCGATTTCATCCCGATTTCAACCTCTCTTCATCAGTTTTCTGAAAAAAATAAAGAAATTGATCCATATTTCGTTACGATAATGTGCAATTGGGCCAAAAGGCTGATTAATATGAAAAAAGATCAAATATCTGATGATTTATTCAAATTATTGCATTTTATTAGTGATTTGATAGCCTCCAATAAATCCTATAAAGAAATATGTCTTTCATCATTAGTAGGATCACTTACCCATAGCATATCACAACTTGATAAGTATTCATTGATTTTCTTCTCAAAAATTGCGCCATATTTAGATGATGATTCATCGTCTCAAATCATTGGATTATTACCAAAAGCTTTGATTGATAGAATCAAAAGTAGCCCACCTTGCTTACCAAGGGAATCAAAGAACGAGTCTCTTCAAGCTTTTCGAATCATTTTAAGTACCAACGCATCGAATAATCAACGTTTTCCTCAAGTAGAGACATTTCCTAATATTCAACATTTTGTATTACCTGAGGTTATTCCATATAAATCAAATAAAATAATCTACCGAGATTCAATAACATATAGTATTGATTTATTATCAAAAGCTATCGGGTCGTTTAAATCTTCGTCCATAATTATTACAACAGCATTTATTGATATTCTTCAAACACATTTTAATGATAAACACCTCTATGATATTGTTACAATATATTCTCCTCTTTTCTGTATTTTAAACAATGACGAATCAATTTCTTCTGTTTTCAAAAGCATTTTTAACTCTCCAATTTTTGATCCTTCAATTACCATATTCAATGATTCTCCTATCTATAATACTATTCAACAAGTAAGATCAAATATTTTTAAGCAATTAATTCCATATGCTGGTAATTGCTTCCAGGATATTGTTTTCAATATAAAGGTTTATCCTTTACTCACAGCAGAGATATTCTATAGAATTATGAAAACAATGGACCAAAAGTATCAATTTCTTGGCAGTCAAAGTTTTATTCAAACTTACTATCAGATTGCAAACAGCTACCAAGAATATTCATTTTACTGTAATTCTGAAGATTTAGATATTGCAAGATATATAATGCTTGAATTTTTAATAATGATATTGAAGAATCCGAAAATCGGGACAAAATGGATTCAAAACGAGACATTGGTTCTTCATATTTCTTCTCTTTTGTATGAAAAAAATATCCGTAAAATAGTTATAGATTCCTTGTTTGAGTTTTTTAAGTTAGAAGGCTTTAAAACTCTCCCAGAATTTTTTCCAGTTTTAATTCCTATGATAGGATCAAATGATAACACAATTCAAAAAGATCAAAGATGTGCAAATCTTTATACAGATATAATTACATTTATTAACTCAATTCTGAACAATAGAAATGATTTATGTGTGGTTTTTGTTATTTTGTTTGATACAATATGCTCTAAACTAATATCAATAGACTCAACGAACTTGCTTTATGCCATTATTGATTACTTTATCCTTATGGGTGATGCCATTGAGTATAATCAGTATCGAATCAATGCTCTATATAGAGCTATTGTATCATTGAAAAGTAGATATGACATCAAGTTTTTATATAATAAGCTATTATGCCTATTATCTGGCAATATTAATCTGATATCTAATCACCATTTCGTTATAAAACATGAAGAATTTTTAATACCGATTATTCGAATGTTTCTTGATGATGACTTTCTATATGACATAATATACGATTTTTCCAAGATTTGTTCCTATGCTTACTCAAATTGCATTGCATTCCACGAAGGAAAAGTGGATTTATGGCTTCTTGAAATCATAGACGAAAAGAAAAGCTCTGAATCAAATAGTAAGTTTATAGGTGCTTCATTATCTTTGTTTTGTCGAATTGCTTGTTTTATTTCTTCGATCCCTGTTGTACAAAGATATATTTCTATGTTTTGTCCTGTTGATGGTGTTTCATTATCTCATTTCCAACCAATATTTATGGCAACAATGTATGATATACTGAGCTCAAAGTATAAAATCCCTCAGGCATATATACCACTGTACGGACGAAATTGCGTTGAGATTAGCGGAGTTTCCCCATCATCGTTTCAAAAAGGTATATCTATTACATGCTGGCTCTTTTGTGATCGTTTTTCTATGAGGAATCCACTTCCTATTTATCAAATATCTGAATCTGACAATAATCAAATCTGTTTTTTGATTCAGAATGAAACTCTACATGTGTCTTCAATAATGGGCGAAAACAAGAATTCTTTTGATACAAATGCTCCTATCTCAAGTGATGTTTGGTTTTTTATTGGAATTAGTATTAAGTATTATCAGAATAAAGCTCATTTTATTGGCATGGTTGGTAATAAAATAATTGAATCTATTGAAATCAAACCATTCTGTTTGGATAATGGTCCGATACGAATTGCCTTTGGTAATAGCAAAGATATTTCAGTAGGAGAGCATTCTGTACTACTGGGTCCTTTTGGAGTTTTTCCTTATCTTGATCACAGTAGGCTTAAGGAAATTGCAGGAGTTAGCCCCAAAAATACTCCTCAGATTCCACATTATTTGTATGGAAAAACAGAACTAATGAATAATACTGTTAGTATTAACAAATCAGGATCTGTAGATTATTTAGTCGAACTTGAAGGCCCTCCAGTATCTCAAGCACTGTCATTTCCCGACATTTTTGTTATATATTTTAAAGCTGAGGTAATTATCCCACTTTTTGCCCAACTTGATATGGAGATACCTGAAGGAGGATCATGCATCATTTTTGCAGATAGTATTTTGTCATTATTATCTTCAATTTTATTAATTTCAAGTGATATTCAAGAGTATTTCCGGCGAATAGATGGTTTTTCCATAATTGCATATTTGCTTGCTTCAAGTCAAAATCATCATATTACCCATAACTTATTTACATCATTATGTTCTTTGTATGATAAAATTTCTACTTGTTTAAAGATATCTCTCCTCAAAGATATTATTATGAACCCAATGATATGGATTAAAGCAGATTTCTCAACACAAGATAAAGTGACTTCACAGTGGGGAGCTATAATCCGTCAGAATAATTCTGATGTTATTTCTTTTTGTCCATTTGTTCAATGGTTGAGCTATCTTCGAATATATTATTGGTATTCCGAAAACGATGAATCATATGCTTTTGGAAGCCCCAATACAAAAATTCAAAGACAAGCATCTTTGAATATCAGAGCTATACGAAACAATATCAATGAATTTTTAGTATCAATAGCAAATATCTCTTTTTCTGAAACAGATTTAAAAACACTATTGACACATATATTGACATGTTTGGATCTTGAACAAGTAATTGATTTAATTAACCTTTTAGTTTTGCTGTCCGAAATTGATGGTGTGAAGAATGTTTTAAAATCTTATGATAACCTCTCAAGTATATTGTATTGTCTTAATAAATATGAAAACAAAGATTTAGATTTATCAGTAATCCATTTATATTGTATATTTTACCAAAATTCTATAATCATCAGCCCATCTATACATTTTTTTATTGATTCTTTAGTATATATCTACCCGACTTCATTTCATTCTGATTCATTTGTCAAAAAACTGATTGAAATAACAGCAAAATTTCCAGAATTGATCCCGTTTTGTTTTTATTCTATTTATGAATCCAATTTCCAAGATGTCAATTTTAGTGTTTTTAAAATAAATACCGAGACTTTTTTTTCATGTTCCAAGATTTGGTATTTTTGGCCCATTATAGCTGGTTTTAAAATTGGGAATACTTTTTTAAAAAATGTTATTGGATTCATTGTGAGGTCTCCATCCAAGTATTGGTTAGATGCATATTTTACAATTGGTGTCATCTCTAGGGTTTTTAATAGAGATCCAGGCGAGTATCAAAATCTATATATTTCCGAATTATACAATGTAATTATTAATTCAAAATTTAGTACTCAAGCTTCAATTCTTGCCTCATTTTTTGATTTAGCACAATTATTTTTATTTTTCAGGACTCATAATTCCCCAAATTGTGCGCTTGTACATTCTTTTGTCAACTCACCTTTTCCAAGCGAAATTACCGAAATAACTCAACAAAAGGATACAATTAGTTACATTTACAAGGAAGAAATATTTGAAAGGATTTCTTCAATGAAAAATGATATTAATAAATATCGTTTCGGAATACGCCTTGATGATATGGGTGGATGGCTTGATATCGGGTTGGCATCATCAGTCTCCGAGTTAGCAAGGAGAACAAATTTAGTACAACTTCATAGGTTCTCGGCTATTTGCATCGCATTGAAATTTAGGATAAATGATAGCATATCTGAAGATATCAATACAGTTATTGAAGGAATGATTTTGGATAATAATTTCATCAATATGATCTGTGATAGTTCTAAAATGAAATGCGAAACATCGCAGTATAACAATTGTATTGAAACATTTATTAAAGATTTTTCAACAAGAATGACCCCTCTAATATCATTTACGAATTCAATATGCTTCAATATATTGAATTATTCATTAGAAGTACAAAGAGTTTATCTACCTACATATAAAATGATTAAAGTGGCTGATTATTTAAGTGATGATTCAATGATCTTTAAGAAAATTACCATTGATAATTTATATCAATCAATGCAAAAAAAGTGGAATAGACTATGGAATACCCTTACTTTCGACTCAGCCCCTTGGAATAAATCAATACCCAAGCATAATCAAAAATTATTTTGGAAACGAGCAAGATCCCTCGGTTCAAACCACTGCCCCACACTTATGAAGCCAAATATAAAATATGATGATCATAAATATGCATCTCTTTGTAGAGACACTGGATCAAGTGTTGCAGCAACAAAACTATTAGAGGATTTGAGAAATGAATTAGAGAGCCTGTATAAACAAAAGAAACCACCAGAATTGCTTCAAATCCAATCTTTGAGCGACAAAGAAGAGTATCCTGCATCATCTAGTTTGAATCATGATTTTGTCGTTCTGAGCATTGAAGCAGAATTAATAAGACCACAAAAAAATGAATCATGCATTTTAACAGTTTATACACAAACCATATGCTTGTCATCCAAGACATTGATGAAGACGATAAAGATGGATCAAATTACTGAAATTGCATATCGTGAAATACTACACCATCCTTGTGGAATCGAAATTTTTGCCAAAAATGGGAAAAATTATCTAATTAGATTATTACAACACGAAAGCATAGCTGTCCTTAAGTCATTATCTAGACTAAAGTCATTATCAAACGGAATAGTTCAGACAATGCCACCTCATATTCATTTTGAAAATCAAAAAATCACGGAAAAATGGATAAATGGGAAATTATCTAATTTTGAGTATCTTGTTTTGCTTAATCTCCATAGTGGAAGGTCTTTTAACGACCCATCAATGTATCCAATTTTTCCATGGGTTATTCAAGACTACTCTTCAAACCAGCTAGATCTATCAAACATTGAGTCTTTCCGCGATCTTTCAAAACCTATAGGCGCTCTTGGACGAAAACGTCTTGAAGATCTCAAACAAAGGCTTGAAGACCTTAAGGGGTTTTCTAATAATCAAGAGTATCTATACAGTTCTGGGTTTATATCTCCGCTCTCTTTGTTTTTATGGATGATTAGAATAGAACCATTTACATCATTACATATTAATGCTCAAAGTGGGAGATTTGATCATGCTTCAAGGCTCTTTGCTTCAATTGAGAATACTTATAGAATGGTTACCACACATATTAATGATTTTCGAGAAGTTATTCCGGAACTTTATTTCTTCCCTGAAATGATGCTTAACAGTAATGGATTCGATCTTGGTAAGGTCGATAATATTGAAGTGAATGATGTTGAATTGCCTCCATGGGCTAATTCTTCTCCCATGGTTTTCTTTTATTTATCGAGAAAAGCTCTAGAATCACAATTTGTTACCGAACACATACATAACTGGATTGATCTAATATGGGGATTCAAACAAGATGGAGAGGCTGCAAAAGAAGCAAATAATTTGTTTCATCCTCATTTATATCAAAAAGCATGGACAGAGAGGACCAAGAATAATATAGAAAATAGAGTAGAAATCGAATCATATATGATTCATTGTGGTCAGATTCCATTGAAATTGTTTTCACATCCTCATCCTTCAAAGTTATATTCCAAACCAAATACTCTATTTAAAGAATCATTCACTTTAGAAACGGGTATTTCATCAATAGTTTTTTCATATGCCTTTTATGATAAGAAAAGATTTCATTGTTATTTTGTTACTTCCAAATGTATTGCCTATCGGGTTCTTGTATCCATTGATCCTAGCCAAAGAATTGCCCAAATTACAGAAAGAACAAAATTCAACTCCCCTTTCCAGATTGATGATGAAAATAGTTCTATGTTTTGTTGTATACCAAATAAAAATCTATTGGTTTATGGCACAAAGCATGGAAATATTCAATTTATGGATATCCAAAAAGATTTTATTGAAGAGCTATGTTTTCACCATGGAAGTATTACTGCAATACATACAGATGGACAACATGTAGTATCTGGAGGAAGAGATACAATGACAAATATTTGGACCATTGAAAGAAAACCATCTCTTATGTTTTCTGTTCCATCTTTTCGAGATGAAATCTCTTGTTGTTATTCATCGGATAGTTTCCCTGTTATCGCATCATGTACAAAGAATGGCGCTGTATTTATTATATCAACATCTTCTGGAGAGATAATAAGAGTGATTGATATTGGAAACAAGATTCCTCAAAAAATAATGATTACCAAATCACTTGGTTTCATTGTTATCAGTGGTTTTCAGGTTGTTAATGGGAATAAGGAATACTTTTTCGAAGTGTATAACATAAACGGATTGAAGATTACAACAAGGACCATATCTCAACCAGTCAACTGTTGGAACCAGTGGAAATCAGAAGATGGTTTTGATTATGTAGTTTTTTCTAATAGTTATGGAAATATCTACACATTCGAGACATTTTATATAGATATCAAGGCAATTGATCATGAAAGAATCGATAACATGGCATCAATTTATTATTGCCCTCTGAATAAAGGCATCTATGCCATCACTAAATCGGGAAGCATTCATATAATACCTCATATGCATAATAGTTCTATGTAAACATATATTGTATTTGTTATTCATGAAGCTTGGGACATAGTTTCCTATGGAAAAACAGGGATCGCTTACCACACATGATTACCAAGGAAAACAATAGAACTGAAACAAATGCATATGGCCAAAAATTTAAAGGTTTTGTATCAATATTAGTATTATGAATTATCTTAGAAGGGAACTTACACATATTAACCCTCATTTGGGGATTATATGGGATTTCAATATCAATGACTCGGTTAAATTCGCAATGTGATACCAACATGGTGCAATTATTCAGAACCAATGTTGAACCATCACTAATATTAGAAGAATAAAACCTGGAATTCTCAAGACGAGAATCACTCAAACAACTTTCCATATATACAGAGGATTGACCTGCTTTCAAATTTGTGTTTTCCATTAAAGTGTTGTTGATATTCGTCATAGAATATACTGTTCTCAACACAACACCAATTTCTCTAGAGAAACAGTTTCTGATGACAGTGTTATCAATGTTACATTTGGAACTGAAAAGATATAAATTTGGAGAATAAGATGTAGAAATATTGATTAATTGACAATTGTTAATTTCCATCAGCGATTTCTCCAATGCAATCATAGTCTTAGATGATAGAAAACCAATAATAAAAACTGAGGAAATCTCAAAGTTTGAATCTTTTGAGAAAATTAGTGAGCCACATCCATTATTAGAAAAATTAGATTGAGACATTTTCATGAATGAGTTATCAAAAAAACTCAATATAGGATCTGGAGAACAGTTTCTCTCACATGATAACTGATTAAAAATCATTGTTGAGTTATGTGAAAGGAGGATTTGGCATGAATTATCAATGAAATGGCTACTATTAATTCGAATACTGGAATCTCTTAGAGTAATAATAGAAGAAGGTCCTCCATTTTTCGAGAAAAGACACTTGCTAAAGTGAGCTGTTGATTCGAACAATAAAATCATTTCATGAACAAAAAAGTTCGAAATGAAATTTGTTTCGATTGAATGTAAGTGTGAGAGGTTGATATTAAACAAAGAAATAGAAGATTTTGGAGACTGAGTTAGTGCTATAAATGTGGAAGAACTTAGTTTTATGTTTGAGTTTTTTAAATCAAATAACGGGGTATCATTGATTAAAAAAGATGAAAATAGAGAATTATGCCAAGAAATGTTAGAAAAAACTGAAATGAATGTGGGAGAAACTCCATTCGTTGTGATATTGCATAATTGAACTAATGAGAATGAAATATTAAATAAAAATGTTTTTTTGAAGCTAAAAAATAGGTTGCTAATGCTTATTACGCTGTGATCCATTGATATCTCATCAATACGTAATTCTTTAGAAATCACAACAGTTTGGTTGTTTCCAATAATAGAGCAATTCTTTTTCATTACATTATTTAATAAACAAAACAACTCTTCGACATTTTCGTTATTTGTGATCACATTATCAAGAATATGGATTTTTTCAATCTTTAACACATTTATATCAGAACAATTATTCAAATCTATTATTTTTTCACTATAATTTTCCTCGTTTTCCTCCTTTAAAGAAATTCGGAGAAACAATGAAAACAAAATCATAAATGGTGTAGATAAAATTGAAATTTCGCTTTCAAACACTATTTACTCATATTTGTCACTGCAGCTTTCGAAAGTTTTTCATCCAATTCACTTAGATACTTAGAATAGTCTTCTGATCCGCTTCCGACAAGCTTAAGTTCATCCTCAGAGTCAAAGTTCTCTTCATACTCTCTCAAACATTTAATTTGTTCTTCTAAAATGTTATACTGTTTTATTAGTTCTTCACGCTCTTGATCAGTGCTATGTTGTGCCATTACCAAAAATGGATCTATATTAGAGTATTTATAAATACAGCCGATTCCTCAGCCTTTCCATTTCCTCAGCCTCTTCAGATGATATACATTGAATGATCTGGTCTTTCTTTCCCTTGAACCACTGAGAAGAGAAAGAAAGGTCTTCTGGAGACTCTTCCTTTTTTAGATCTATGAGTTTTTTGAACTCAATTATTAGTCCATTTGTTTTCTTGGGCTGAACATTAAGCACATTTTCAACATCAATAGCTTCACTGTCATCTTCATTGTCATCATCAGGCAAATCAATGTCTATTTGATCATCTGATTCATCTGAAAAGACAACACGTTTCCTTTGCCTTCGAGCAAGTTTAGATAAATCATTATTATCATTAAGATTATCAACTGTTTCCGTAATCACAGTTACAACTTCTGTACTATTTTGTTCCGCAACTACTTTTTTCTCGCCATATTTTTCACATAGATTAGCATTCTCCATTTTCGACATTAAGTGTAAAACAATTGGTGCAGAGAGGCCATAGTACTCAGGTCCTGATATTGTAAGGGATCTATTTGATTTAACCTTCTTTTCTATTGCTCGGATCACACCCATCCATGGATTTGAGGGAGCAGGTCCTTCAAAAAATATCTCAGGGTGTTCAATCATTTCTACTTTGAATAGTGGTGTTTCTCCTCCATTATCTCTAATTGAAGATCTATACCATGCTTTTTGTGAAGGATCAATAACAGAGGTATACATTCTCTCTGATACAAAACCATCAGTGTATAAATATCTTTGAGAATGAAACCCTGGTCTATCATAAACAACTTTTCCTAATGATATAATTGTGCATGATTGGCCAATTTTCATTGGAAATACAGGCTGTCCATTTTCATTAATCTGGAGAACAGGATGATGAACTACATGAGATGATGTTTGTGAGGGTTCGACACGCTTTCTTTCACGGATACGGAAAAGATCTTTGATTCTTTTAAGGATTTTTCCATCTGAAGGGTCTTTTTCAAACATTTCCATTATTTTTGGAGATTCAGTGTAATCAAGCATTCCATGTTCAGCAATATAATTAATTAGCCATTTGTTATCTCCTTTAAACTTATCATCATCACAGTGCTTTCTTATGGTATCAAAGAACTTAATTCTACTCATGATTTTCTGAGCTTGACCAATCATGATTTTTTCAACCAAATCTTGATCATTCACTTCCTTTCCATCACAAAGTTCTTCACATATTTTGAGTAAGGTTACAAGATACTTGTTTATTGCAACAATAGATCTTGATGTAAGCCCAGCGACTTCTCTGAATTCCTCTGGGGTTGTGAAGCCATATAGAACCAAGTAATATATAATTTGTTTGTGATCTTTCTTTGATATATTATCGTTCATCAAACGAAGGGTTTCATAGTTAAATGGAAGATCAACTCCTATTGATTCTTTGTATCTGATATAACCATTTTTTAGGCTGGTAATAATTGCCTTAACTCTCGAAGGGAGAATTTTAAAATTAATACCATCATTCCGAGATAGCTTAATATTTTCATAATTTCCATATCCATTTAAGAATATTCCATGAATAAGCAATTTATCATCTGCAGATGTCCACCATTCAGCAGGTTTTGATACCATTACATTACCCACAACCAAGTCATCAGGAGGGTTCGAACAGGTTTGAACAGCGCTATTTAGGAAATGTAATATTTCAAGTCTTGACAGCTTCCAAAGCCCATTTGAAACAACTATTGGCTCATACACAAGCTTGTTTTTCTTAATAAACTTATTCTCATATTGAAGAGAATCATCAGTTGCGCTTTTCTCATAAATAGCTTCGACAACAGGGAATGAATCAGGATTAGCATCAAGAAGCCATTTCAGAATAACATGTGAAACTGCTTTCACTTCCGATATATCACATCCAAATTCACCTTTTTCATATATTAATCTCCATCTTCCCCAACCAAAGCGCCAGAGTAATCCCATTAAACTAGCAATCTTCCTCTTAGACCACAAATAAGGTTTTTGTGATAATTGGATAGGTTCTGTTGTAGTTTCTTCAGGGGGTTGATTAAATAGCAATGCTTCTTCTTCTCTCCGAAGTCTCCTTCGTTCAGCAATTGTTGAACCAGCAAGAATTTCGTCTTCGACTACTTCAGGAAGGTATTTTTTCCAAAAATCAGGTGCAGAGAGATCCACATCAGTTGCTTCATCATCAAGCTCAAAGTGTGCTTTGCTAAATGTTGATCCATCACCGGCAGCAATATTCTCATGTTTAATTTTAGTTGAGCGAGAAATAATAGATTCAATATCTTCTTCTCCAAATCTTTCAGCATCATTGCTCCCATCGGTTTCAAATGCATAATAGGCACCAAGTCTTAAAAGTTTTTCAAGGTCTTCAGATTTTTGAACCTTTGATGACTCTAAAACTGCATGATCAAGTCCTAGTTTTATTGCTGCTCTATCAAACATCTTCCTTTCATAACTATTTGTTGTAATGAATCTATATACTTTCACTTCCTTTTTTTGTCCGATACGATGGCATCTTGCAGTTGCTTGAATATCATTTTGTGGATTCCAATCACTATCATATATAATTACAGTGTCTGCAGATGTTAGGTTGATTCCAAGACCACCTGCATGGGTGCATAAAAGAAAGACAAAAACATCCGAGTTTGGAGTATTGAACCTATCAATTGATGTTTGCCTATCATCTCCTCTAATGCTCCCATCAAGCCTTTCATATTTATATCCTTTATAAACAAGATAATCTTGTAAGATGTCTAGCATTCTTGTCATTTGGCTAAATATTAATACCCTATGCCCATCTGATTTCAGTTTCATTAACAATTTGTCTAATAATATCATTTTCCCTGATGATCTAACAAGCGCTTCGTTTTCAAAACCATGAGGTAGAGCATCCTCAGGATCAATTTTTGACATGGCTCTTCTCTCAATTATAATTTGATCTTCTGCTCCTTTCATCAAATATGGGTGATTGCATACTTTTCTCAATTCCATGGAGATATTATGAAGATTTGTGGTATTTGCTTTATGTGCTCCTCTTGAAAGATATTCCATATTCTTATTGAAAACTGATTGATAGTATAATTTTTGGTGTTGTGTCATAGCACATTCAATAATGACCTCTTCAAGAGGCGCAATAGCTTTTTCAACATCACTTTTAAGTCTTCTGAGCATAAGAGGCTTAAGAATATACTGAAGTTCAACAATTTGATCACTTTCTGTTAAAAGCCCAAATTTTTCCTGGAACTCAGACAAACTATGAAAAGAACTGGCATCCAAAAAATTCAATAATGACCATAGTTCTCCAATATTATTCTGCAAAGGAGTTCCAGTCAACAATAACTTGAAATCAGATGAATATGAATGAAGAATTCCCATAAGTTTTGATTGATGATTCTTCAATCTATGAGCTTCATCTACAACAATGCACTGCCATTTAATTGATCCAAATGTTTCTTTTTCTCGAATTACATATTCATATGTAGTTAATAATATGTGAAATTTTGTTACAGGTGTTTCTGGGTAAAAAAACTCAAAGTCTTTCATGATTTTTCTCTTGATTCCACTGCCATAAAATGACAAATATCTGAAAGTTGTCCATTCAGTAATCTCCCTTTCCCATTGATGAATTGTAGATAACGGAACAACAATAAGAAAAGGTCCCCTAATCTTTTGATCCTTGAATAAATAGTGCAAGAATATCAATGTTTGAACAGTTTTTCCTAAACCCATTTCATCAGCAAGAATTGCATTTCTTTGATTGAACCATGAATTCACTAAAAAATTCAGCCCTTCCATCTGGTAAGGTCTTGGTGTATGGCCGCTTTTTGATTTTGGTATAATAGTAACAGGTTTCCAAGAAGAAGAAGGAGGTCGTGGAGGCAAAAACCTCTCTTGAAGAGATGGAAGCCTACTTAACACATCAAATTCTTTGATTTTTGCATTATCATCAATACTATCTTTTGTTTCCCAAGTATTATTCTCATAATCAAGAAGAGACCATTTGACTAGATACTCTGTTTTCCCATCAATTTCCCTCTTAGCGATGATCCGATCAGGGATTTCATAAGATGGATCATAATAAGGAGGTTGTGGAATTGAGTTTTGGTACAATTTGTTATATTTAGAAAGCATAATTTCACCTGATTTCGTTTCTATCAGCTCCGAGGCAGACACCCACGTGGTGGATTTATATGACATACCTGCATACTTAACAAAATACTCAATCTCATTGTTCTCATTTTGCCTATGAGAAAAGATCCTTTGAACTGCAGGAGTAGTATCGAGCATCATTTCATCATCTGAAGAATATAGAATTGATTCTTCAATTTCGGTGTAGATAGATTCTTCGGAATCTTGTTTGAGGTTCATTGATCTATCTCTCAGAACCAATTTTGATTCACTTTGGTCCCTTGAAATACTAACATCGCTTGCATTCAAAGCCGAACTAGATTTGGATTTTCGTGGTTTTCTTGGTTTCTTTTCAACGTTCTTGACATCAGCAGATGTAATGTTCTCGCTATTCTCTGATTTTTCGCTTTTCTTTTCTTTCTTAGGCCGTCCAACCTTTTTGGCAGGCTTTTCAACACCATTCTCATCCAACTTTGATTTTTCTTCCTTCCCTTCCTTTTTAACTTTCCCTTTCCGAGTTTTCTTGGACAAAGATTCCCCGCCAGAACTCACACTCGTAGAAATATCAGATTTCTTGTTCCTTCTTCTGGCCTCTTTCGTATCCCGTTGGCCATTCTCATCCATCCCAATATTTGTTACTTAGACTGAATGTCCGTTTAAGATTAATTTCATTTGATAATAATCGTTAGAATCATGCCTGAATATGTTGTTGTTGTTCTTGGTGATATTGGACGGAGTCCCCGGATGATGAACCACGCAGTTTGTTTATCGAAACTTCCGAACTCTCGTGTACATTTGGTTGGATATAATGAGTCTCCTCTATTTGAGGAACTACAAAAATCCAACAATGTTGTTATTCACAAAATCCGTCCATTTATTTCTCTTCCTCGCTCTTTATTTTTTGTTTATGCTCCAATGAAAATTTTTTGGCTATTTTTGCAGCTATTTTTTTTGATCTTTACCCTTCCAAAATTCGAAATGGTTATTGCTCAGAATCCACCATCAATTCCAACGATCCCATTCTGTTGGCTATTAAGGTTAATTAAAGGAAAGCGTTTTGTTATCGATTGGCATAATCTTGGATGGTCAATTCTCCAATGTAACAAAACATCATCAATCATTGTCAAATTCTCTAGGTGGCTCGAATACCTTACTGGAAGACACTCTGATCGAAACATTACAGTTACGAAGACTCTTAAGGAACATCTAAAAACACAGCAGATTGAGTCTTTTGTTGTTTATGATAGGCCTTCAGCTTTATTTAAGCCATCAAGAGAAGCCAGAACTAGATTCTCCAAGGAACTGAAAATTGATGAAAAAAGTTATTGGATTATGTCATCCACTTCATGGACTCCAGACGAAGAGGTATCAATGATTCTTGATGCGGCTGATATTTTGGACAAAGAGCTGGCCGAGAAGGGCGTTTTTATAACATTTATCATCACAGGAAAAGGGCCAGGAAGGAGAGCATTTGAATCCGAAGTTGAAGGGAGAAACTATTCTAATATTGATTTCAAATTTGCTTTCCTCTCATATGAAGATTATGCTCTCCTTTTAGGATCCTGTGATGCAGGAGTGTCATTACATGTATCATCTTCTGGTTATGACCTTCCAATGAAAGGATTAGATATGATTGGTGCTGGTTTACCATTATTGTCTGTGGATTACAATTGTATTTCTGAATTGGTACAAGATGGTGTTAATGGCCTTTTGTTTGCTAATGGATCCGAGTTTGCCGAAAGATTGAGACAGATATTTGTAACAAGAGATATCGATATTGATAACCTTAGAAAAGGCAGTGTTGAATCGGGTGAAATGAAATGGGAGCAAATATGGGATGAACAAGCAAAACCAGTTTTAATACTTTAAAAATAGTTAAACATATTTTAATAATTTGAGTTTCTTCTTGTGTGCCCCATTGAGTGTTCACGTAATAACTGTTTCGAATACTTTTCAAGTTCTTGCGCGCTTTTGACATAGACACTATCAGCTTCGTTGTATTTATAACAATTTTCAAATATCAAAAACAAATCATCTCGAAAATCTTTCAAAGATTGGTATTTCCCTTCATTAAGATTTTTTTCAAGGGTGGAAAAGTCCATTGGTTTCTTGATAATCTTATCATATTCAGGGGCATCTTCTTTGGAGACTGGATTCAAGAAAGGCCATGCCTTTGAATGGGATTTGGCTTGAGCAAGAACAATATGCATCTGGTTTCGATAGTCGAACTCTGGTTCTTTGTTAATCCTTATTCCACGAATCGATGTGATAGGCCAATGTGTTGGTTTCTCAATTGGATATTCAGGTAGCCTATTCGAAATATACCTCTTCTGTTCATCCAGGATTTTGTTTATCTGCATATAGTCAACATCTTCACGTATTTTACAATGTACCAATGTTGCTCCCTTGTAGTCTTTAATTCTTCGTTGCCAAAGTTCCCTTTTTAAGAAAATCTCAAGAGTAAATCCTTGTCTTTTAAAATAGCTTATTGCAGAATTATCAGCATAAGTGAGAATATTATAGATTCCCATATGTTGCAAATATGTTTTAACACAAGCCATAATAAATGTACCATATCCTCTAACTTGTTGACTCATTGAAACAGCACAAAATGCTATTTCAGCAAAATCCTCTTTGAGAAATGGCCGAAAGCATATTCCTCCTAACACATCTCCATCTAAAAGCAAAATTACTGTATAATGCTTCGGATTAAATACCAATCTAGTGATATAACTTTCCGGCATGTTACGAAGTTGATTACGAAAAACGTTCCTTACCATTGTTAGCCAAATAAGCGCTTGTTTTGTTCCATCATTTTTAATTAATCTTATTTGCAAGTTTGTGGAATACTCAATAAAGTTTTTGGTTTTAATAGAATCGTCAAGTGATAACTTAAGATCAAGGGCAGTCATTTGGTAAAATCCGGGATTTTTTGACTTTTTATTGGGTTCCTCCCATTCTGGATAAACCAAAGGCCGATTTTTCAGCTTTGGAGAAGGGGAAGAAAATAGCTTATCCATTGTAAAATGAAAAAAAATAAATCCCAAATCGAACCCATTCCCTGAGTACGTTGAAACAAATTAACACTTCAGAAAATGGCATTCAGTGTGACTTACGACACTTCACTGATAGATTTTGAGAAAATGAAAAATGAGAACCTGTTCAAAGAATTTGTTGACTTTGCATTTTCATATGTTTCAGGCCCAAAGATCGAAGAGCATAAAGCACAAATAATGAAATCATACGAATCAGATAGATTGCACTTCTATGTGAATCAAGGCCGACAAATGGTTGAAGATGCCTATATTATGGGAACAAACAGGGCAATATTCTTGAAAAACTTACAAGATCAGTTCGGTTATACAATCAAAAAATCCCACCAGATGCTGATATTGATCCCAATAGAGTGTAGCGGACCAACAAATGACTATAATATGATCCCTTTGACCAAACAGCATTATGATCTTGCAGTAGAAAAGTTCAAAACACTTTTTTATAAATAATCCTAAATCGAACCTCTTACCTTTAAACGTTGAAAATTGAGGAAATTTTAACATAAACACTTCACAAACGGAATGGGGTTCAGTGTTACTTACGATTCATCATCTGTTGATTATAAAAAGCTTAAAAACGAACAATTGTTTAAGGAATATGTTGACTACGTATTCTCTTTTGTGACAGGGCCAATGGTTCAAACCCATAAGGCAGAAGTTCTAGAATCTCATAAAAGTAATATTGACTACTTAGGGATTAATGGAGGCAGGCAAATTAACGAAGATGCATATATAATGATGGCAGGCCATAATGAGCATATGAATCATCTGAGAACCCACTACAAATATGCTTTTGATGATTCTCAGCCAATTCTCATTCTAATACCAATTGAGTGTTGTGGACCTACAAGCGACTTCAATATGGTACCATTAACAACTAAGCAATTCGAATTAGCCACATCCAAGTTTATCCAGCTTTTCTATCAGAATTAAACAAGTCGCATTTATCCGATTTATCTTTCTTTTTGGTGTATTATCCATTTCAGAGTAACAATTGTTCGAACGATTCTAACAATTATTGTGTTAAATCCACACATTTTTTCAAAACACTACAGTTCATTTTTATATATGTTGTTGGGGTTATTGAGTTTCGCAGTTTGTAAGCCGATTGATCATATTATCCGGGGAGCCACCATTATTGATGGCACAGGAGGCCCAAGGATGATCGGTGATGTTGGTATTTTGAATGGTAGCATTATTTGTGTGAAAGATTGCAACAATTATTCTTCCACTTCAGAGATTCAAGGTTCAGGATACTATTTAACACCAGGTTTTATCGACGTTCATGCACATTTAGATGTTGCTCCATTTTTAGATAATAGAATGCTCCCCCAAGTTCATCAGGGCATTACAACTGTTGCCGTTGGAATGTGTGGTTTAAGTCCCGCTCCTTTCAACATGAAAAATGATACTCTTATTTATAGATTCTTTAAATTGAAGATTATTGATGAGTTCAAACAAAGGCCTTTTGTGAATTTCTCAGTATATCTTGAAGAAATGGGGAAAAAGAGTTTTCCTGTTAATATTGTTCCTCTAGTAGGGCATGGCGCCATAAGGAGTATGGTTCTTGGTAACGATCCAGTAGATGCTTCTGAGAAAGATATTGGCAAAATGAAAGAAATCGCCGAAGAAGCAATGAAAGCTGGAGCATTTGGGATGACAACAGGACTCATTTATCCTCCTGGGCTTTTTGCAAATACAAATGAGCTTATTGAGATCTCGAAAACTATTTCTAAGTTTGGAGGGATATATATGTCTCATGTTAGGTCAGAAAGTGATGACATTGTGAAATCAGTGGAAGAAGTCATTAAAATCGGTAAAGAGGCTGGAATTCCTGCTCAAGTTCATCATTTCAAAGTTTGCGGAGCCAAAAACAAGGGCAAGGGTATTGAAGCAGTCAACCTCATTGAGAAGGCAAGAAAGGATGGTTATGATGTCACTGCTGATCAATACAATTTCCAAATGAGTGCTACAACTTTTTCATCATTATTGCCACCATGGTCAATTGCTGGAAGTGCCCAGGATATTGTGAATAGGTTAGCAAATAGTACAACAAGGAATCAGATTAAGAGCGACATCATTAATGGTATACCAGATTTTGATAATATGTGGCAGAATGTTGGAACTCCATCAGGAATTGTTTTTCTTTCAGCTCCTGGTCATGATGAGTACAGTGGTAAATCAGTTGCAGAACTCGCAGGTGCACAAGATCCCCTTGAATGGTCATTGGATTTCCTGATGAATAATATGGAAGATGATGCATTGTGCCTCTTTTATGAAATTCAAGAAGAAGATATGAGAACAATCATGCTTAAGGACTTTGTTATGGTAGGATCTGATTGCCAATTTGTCGATTTAGCCTCATCAAATAAGGTCCATCCTAGATCTGTTGCCTCGCACTCAAGGTTCTTGAGGCAATATGTGAAAGAGGAGCATTTCATTTCAATGGAAGCAGCTATTCGTAAGATGACTGGATTCCCAGCCGAAAGATATGGTATTTCTTCTAAAGGAGTTATTAAGATTGGTTACGATGCTGACATTAATCTATTTTCCTTGGACAAAATCAACGATACAACAAAAGACACAGGAAATCCTGTCCTGTCATCAGGCATGGAATATGTTTTTGTGAATGGAAAAATGATTATTCAGAATGGTGCGGTTACATCAAATAAGCCAGGTAATGTTTTAAGGAGATATAATTACCCAATTTCCACCCCTGCTCCAAAAACTCCAGATAACAATAATACCTCAAAAGGAAAGAATTATACAACAACAATAACCATTGTTTTCCTATCAATAACATCAATAACATTAGCAATCATCGTTCTAATGAAAGATAAGAAATCAGAAAAAACAGCAATCACAGAAGCAATCTTGGTTTAGTAGAACTGTAGAGCCAATAAAAATAGGAAATCAATTATTTCTGAGAATAATCACAAAATATTGAATTGAAAATAGTTTTTGATTCCTTTCAAATATTACGATTGTTACAAAAATTCTGAAGAAAAAACCTTAATTAATTTGAATACTTTATTAAGAAAATAATTGAAAATCAGCATAAAATGGAAAGAGTTCAAGATTTAACTCGAATTCGGGAGAGTTTGACACGAATGCAGTATGAGTATGTTCGTCCTCTGTCTTCTGGGGCTTTTGGATCTGTTCATTTGGTGTTCTCGGTAAAATACCAGCAAGAGTTTGTTGTGAAGTGTATTCAAGGGGTTAAGTGTTCACAAATCGAAAATAATCCCGAAATTAAGTCTTTACTTATGCTTTGCCATCCAAATATTGTTGAAATGTATGATTATTGGCAAGAAGCAGATTGCATTTTCATTGTTTTCGAGTATTGCAATGGTGGAAATATGCATGATATTATTGTTGAGCATGGAGCTCTTCCTTTTGGCAGCTTGCTATCTTATACCAAGCAAATAATGTCAGCAATTCAGTTCTGCCATACAAATGGCATTTCGCACAGCGATATTAAGCCACAAAACATTATAATCGATAAACATGGCAGAGCAAAGCTTGCGGATTTCGGATTAAGTCAGATTATTCAAGGTGGCGCTATTAGTGCGTATTTTCATGGTTCTCCATTGTCTTTAGCTCCCGAAGTATTAAAGAAAGTACCATATGATCCTTTTAAAGCAGATATTTGGTCGCTGGGTGTGACTTTTTATATTATGGCGACAGGACATGCACCATGGAAGGCTTCTTCTAGGTCAGATTATCTCAATCAAATTGTTTCGGGAACAGAAATATATTATGGAGGTGTTAATCCAGAATATAGTCAATTCCTTCAGTATATGATGGATATTGAACCATCAAGAAGGCACACAGCTGTTGATTTATTAAGTTTTAAGATGTTCGAAGACAAATCATTGATAAAGAAGACAAATTCTGGAGGGTTCTCGTCCCATCTTTGTTGTGGGTTTTCAAAAAAGTCTAAGCGGCTCAGGTTTCACTCATCTATGAAGTCTATCCTAACATTCGGGTAACAAAACTGTATTTAAACACTTATTTGCTATCTTGTTTCTTCTTTGGCCTTCCTCTCTTCTGTGAGGGTGCTTTACTATTTGGAGCCGAAATTCCAATTAACACAGGAGTATTACCATTGATATTGGTGATTTCTTGAGAACGCCTAATAGCTTCTAAAAGGTGTGGGTCGTTTTTAGCAAAGTCTTTAACATCCATTTTTGATGGATTCTTACCCCTTCTGATATCAGACTGGAGTATATTGTCGCTCAATACTGTTTCTGATGAAGGAACCTCTAAAAAATGAGAATGAGGAATTCGGGAGCACATTTTTTTCAAAACAGAAATATTTGATACGTATTTTCCTATTACAACAATATCTAGAGAGACATCATTCTGTTTAAAAGCCTCAATAAGACTTTCTGCAATTGGCATTGTTAAACCATGGTCTGAACCAATAAAAAGGAATACATTTCTTTCTTTGATTGAAGGATGGCAGTGATTTAGGGAAATTACTGCGCATCTTAGGGCTTTTTCAACAAGAATTGATCCTCCTATTGATATTCCCTGCATTATTCCAATTATTTTCTCATAAGAACTGCTAAAAGAGAGTCTTATTCCAAATTCTTTCGATCCTATGGTCCCAATCGCTATCTGAGTCTCACTATTTGAAGAGAAGTAATAGGAAACTAGTCTATCTACAGCTGTTTTCTGGGCTTCAAATCTATTCGGAATAAAATCACCATCAATAGAATTAGAAGAATTATCAAGAAGAAATGTAATAGCCCTCTTGTGAGATAACATGCAAACTTAAAAAACTGATAGATAATGTTTTATTTCTTGTATATTGGAGGAGTGAATGAAGGCAGCTGATTGTTTGAATTACGAGGAGGCAAGTTATTGATAAATGGAGATGGTAGGCTATTGATGTTCGTGGGAGGAGATGCTATCTGAGCCTGGTTTGGAGGAGGGACAAGAAATGGGTTATAGGTATTTGGAGCTGTTTTTGGGGCGAGGAAGGAATCGTTCGTAGAGAATGGAGGAGGTGTAAATGTGCTTGGTTGATTATTGATGTTTGTGGTGTTGGTCTTTGGCAATGTTCCCATTGATTGGGAAGAATCTAGAAATGGATTTGGTTTTGTTGGGAGTTGACTTGTAGGTAGAGAGTTTAAAAATGGATTTGGAGGAGATGGAATGCTGTTTGTATTTGTTGAAGGACTAAACGGAGTCGGATTTTTAGCAGGAATATTGAATGCAGGAGGAGGAGGAAGGATATTGTTTTGGATAAGTGTAGGTTCTTGAACTGTTTTTGCTGGAATTGGGGTAGTGGATGGAATTGTTAAAGGGTTGCTATTGATTACTTTTGGATGCTCCGGGTAAGGTATTGATGTATTTGGAGATATGCTTGAACTAATTGGTGGAATTATTTGTGGAGGAATTGGTTTAAATGGCGGTGGTGGAGGTAACTGATCAGTGATGCTATTAACTGGAGGGCTTTCATAAACAGGAGGAGGGGGAATGGAATTAATGAATGGGTTACTTTGAGGATTCGGGCTTCCTTTAATGTCGAGAAAAGGGTTTTGAGATGTTATTTTGGGCTGTTGCAAAAAAGGATTTGGCAAAACATTTGATTGCGGGTTGTATGATGTGGTATTTTTTGATGGTGGGTCTGGAAGTCCTTTAGGTGGCTGAATAAACATTGGAGGTGTTGGTAAAGAACTTGTTGATTTTGTAGACACAAGTTTATGACCAGAACTAGGTTGATCTAGAAACGGATTAGGTTGGTGGATTCCACTGTTAGGATTCTTTAAGGGAGGAGGAATAGGATTCAAAACAGTGCTCGAAAATGTCTCTTTAGAAACTGGTTTTTCGATCACACGAATCACTCTTTCGCTTTTATAATAACGGGCATTATATGATTCATCAATTTGATCATCAGGATCGATGATAATGGTTGTTGTTGATATTTCACCCGGTAAGGTTTCGTCATTCTCTGTTGTTTTTGAAATCATTTTATCCTTCACATTTGGATCAGTCGATGAAGATGAATCACAATACTTTGTTGTTTTTGACTGGGTTTTTCGGTTTTTGTACTCGTTCATTGGCCTTTCATACACTTCAGAGGCACTAAAATCAAGAAGCTCTTTGTTACGTACTGAAAAACCAAAATGATAACTTTTTTTCCCTGATAGTAGTTGAGGAGGAGGAGGAACAAATCCAATTCTATCAATTTCATTTGATGAATCAAATTCATCAACACTATGAGTTGAGAATTGACTACCAAAGTTTCGAATTTTATCAGATGATGAAAAGGGAGAATCAGAAACACTTTCAGGAGAAGGGGGAGAATTAGATACAGGTGGTACAAATGGAGTATCATCAGCAAATTTTTTCGGTAACAAAGCTTTCAAATGGCTCAATTTGTTCATAACTGGATACATTGATGACATGGTATCTAATTCTTGACCCAAAAGGCTTATTGCATTATATCTTATGGGAACAGGTTGAGAACTTTTCCCTTTAAGCATCTTAATCAAACTATTATCCACGAATTCGGAAGCAGGATTCGTCATAAACTCAATAAAAGCACCAGAAAACGTCTCTGTTGTTATTTCATCAGAACCGGTGATTGAATTGGTTAACAATAATCTGATTGATCTTGTAGAAAAAGACTTTTCCCATTGATTCTGCTCAAAACAATATGTTAGAATACCCAAAAGGTTTGATACAAGTCTCTTATCATCAGATATTACTCGAAAAAGAGGTAATGTAGCTTTAACGATCAATATGCTTGCTTTTTGATATACTAAACGATATAATAGGAGTAATGCAGCATCGGGCTGCATTCTATATTTGCAAATGCTTAAATAGTTTAGAGCAGAAAGCAATAAATCCATTGGAACCCGAAAACATGATACCACAGATATTGCGGATGAAATAATTGGATTTCTGGGCTGAAAATGATAAGCTAATTTAAAAACAGTGGCTCTTTCCATATCAGTATTTGAATCCTGAAGGAGAAGGGGTAAACCTTGCCATACGGCATGAGAAAACTCAGGATAGCATTCTTTGGACCACATTTCAAAAAACAAATTTAATATTTCAAGAGTAAATCTCCTTTGTTCAGGAAGAAGGTGAATAGATGGTTCAGATAATGCAAATTCTGTTGCAACAAACTCAGGAGTTGGAACTCCAACTGTGTGTTCATCCATTAGCTCTTTGAAGAAAAACCACAAAAATGCTTGAGACTGAGATATATTAGAAATTAATGTCTGAAAAAGGGAAAAAACGGCAGGTTGCTCGATATTTTTCAGAAGAATTGGAAAAATTGTTGATGATGAATTGAATATTGCGTACATTTCCCTTTCTCGCAAATTAAAAGCGTAAACCATTATATTCATAACAAGAATAATTTTTCCACTTATTGAAGAGTCCTCTTTAGAAAAAATACCAAAAATAGCTTCAATTGACTTTCTATTCTGAGTAAGTTTCTTCAATAAATACTGATTTTGGCATGTAAACAATGATACAATCACATTCAGCGCTTTTTGATCAGACGAAGAAACAAAAACCTCGATTATCCTTTCAAAAACAGCGGCTTTACCCAAAAAACCATCTAAAGCCACATTTTGGCTCTTATACTCACTAAGAAGATCCTCAGAACGAAGCAAATCATCAAAAGTTAAGTTTTGGTGACCTAAAACGTCGCAGCATTTCATCAGCAGGGAGTTTACGCCACTTTACACTGTAAAGTAGAGCCGTTTTTAAACACTATTATGACAGAACTATCTGCAGCAGATCTCCAATCCTGTCGGGATGCTTTCGACTTATTTGATCGTAATAGAGATGGTGTGATTTCCATTGATGAATTGGGCACCGTTATGCGGTCGCTTGGCCAGAACCCATCTGAGAAGGAGGTGAAAGAGTTGTATGATGCAATAGACACAGATAATAGTGGAGGAATCACATTTGAAGAATTCGTCAAGCTTTGGTCAACCCAGAATGAAGATGGAGAAACCGAAGAAGAAGTTATTGATGCTTTTAGAGTTTTTGATAATGATGCGGATGGTAAGATTCCTGCAACTGAATTAGCTAACCAAATGAAAAGTCTTGGTGATCCTATGTCGCAAGAAGATATTGATGATATGATTCTGCAGGCCGGAAAGGATCAAAACGGGCTCATCGACTATGTTGAGTTTGTTAAGAGAATGATTCATCCATAAATATTTCGTAACAACTCTTATTTTATTTTTCTGATACAGGAGTGATTCTTCCGACAATTAGAATAACAATGGTAATGCTATGTTCAGGTATTGTGAATTCCCATAATGTCTCAATGGTTTTAATCGATGTGGGTGTATATGTAAACACGATTGGGTATCTTTTTCCACTCGAAAGCAATGCAATGGGTGTCTGGCATTCAATTACACCAACAGGACCAGACACTTGCTTCCAAAATACGTCGAATGCTTCAGATGTTGTATTAATGATCTCAAATCTCAAAGTTGATGGCAATTTGATACTGTTTGAGAATATTTCGATAACTTTAACATCATCAGGAAGCTGTTCTATATAATCAGGATGTCTGCGCCCCGAGCTCAGATAATCAGACGTTACAACATTGAAATGGCACAGTGGTCTCCTTGAAATACCAGTGACAATGAGCCTTGGTGGGTCTGATGATGATAAATATGGAATATCACAAACAAAAACTGCTTTGAAATCATCAACTTCTGTTGGTGAGAAATGAACAATGAAATTGGTAGATTGTCCTGCTTCAATATATCCTGATGAAGGCTCAATTCTGAATGGAGAAGCATTAGATGATGATCCGATTCTTGATGACTCTAATATGTTAGGATTCCATTGAAAATCAAGTCTAATTTGTGACATATTAGAGAGTTTGCATATAGTGGAGCGTGATTCATACATCATGGTTGGTGCGAATGAAATCTCATTTGTAGAAAGACTATACTTGATATTATCTGATACGGCAGTGATTTTGACAATAATATCTTTGGTTTTAATATTCAAAAGCGAAAACAATGGCTCTGGTTTTAACTCCAGAAGCTTAACAGGTTTGTTATCAATTGGAGCAATCTCCATAGGTGGCACAGAAATCTTTTTCTTTGATGGAGCTCCTTTGATATTTCTGGCTCTAGATTTGATATCATCCTGAGGCTGGATTGGTAAAAACGATTCAGGGTTCTCACTCTTACTAATAAACTTGATGATCCTCATTGAATCATCCCAATCAGGAACATCAGAATCATTATAAGAGATTTTCTGCCATTGACATGAAGCCTTAATAGAATTATGCTTAACAGGTTTCTCTGAGTAAAATGTCACTGTAATAGTCTTTGACATTCCCTTTTTGATATGGCCAATTCTTGGAGAAAACACAAAATCTGAAAGAACAGGCCAGGTAAATTTGATATGATTGAGGCTGGAATTTTTAATCTGAAAAACAGCTTGCTGTTGCCTACCTACTACATTATCCCTAAATATTAAACAATTTTCATCGCCTGGAATCCCTTCTAACATAACTTCTTCGCTAAAGCCTTCACCAACAAACTGTAAATTGATTGAAGCAATCTCATTACCAATAACTGATACGTTAACATCAAATTGAGATCTTTTTATGCTCATGGGGCAAAATGATACAAATATTTTGAATTCTTTTCCGGGGTATATTACATTAACATCATCCTGATTATCAGAATTAAGAAGAACAAAATCTTGAACAGGTTTGGATGATAATTTAATTGAACATGGAATTAAGCCATTGTTCAATAGTCTTACTGTTTTTTCTTTTGATACTCCTAAAACTGTTCTTCCAAAAGAAACAACATTCGATGCTGCCTTTTCCCCTTCGCTAGGCAATTGAATGATAGATGGAAGTGTTCCTGTTCCTTCAAGACCAAATTTTAATATCAGAGGAGATTCTTTGGGTCTCCCTTGAGCAATTGCTTCAAAAACACCTTGAAAAGTATCACATGATTTTGGATAGAATGATATTATGGTTTTGTAAGACGAATGAGGGAGAATTAGAATGCTGCTCTCGGATACAATAAATGGAAAACCCAAATCAGATTTTGAGTTGTGATTCTTTGGGGTTATCAGCAGTGAAACTTCACATGGAATCGGATTATTATTATATAAAACAAATGAAACATCACAATGATCTTCAAGGCACATTGGACTAAAATGAAGAATATGGTCATCCTCTAAAAATGCGAGAATATCACTTTTATCTAGATCACCTCTCAAACACAAATGCAATCCTGGGAAAATCTTTTCAAATTTTTCTGTAACAAATGATGGCGAGTAACAGTTCGCAATTATATCATATGTAACCCCATTAATTTCAGAGGGATCAGAATCCGAAATTTTGAAAATTGCTGATGCTTTTGATAATCCAGGAACAGCACCAGAAAACTCAACATTAATAGGAAATGTTTCTCCTGGATTAACAACTCCAAATATATGAGAAAATAAAAAGGCCCCAACTGACATTTTTGTCATTGTTTGCTTTTTTTTGCTTGATACATTACGAATCATTGGTGTTTTAACAGGTCTTTTCTTTTGGGACCCAGTATTAAACTCTGGTGGAGATGGATTAAATATTGAATCAGCTTTAGGAATAATTTCAAACTCAAATGGAAAAAGACCATGATTGTGTAATTCTATCTTTTTGGTAAACGAAGTTAGTGTTGCTATTGAACCAAAATCAAGATTTGGTAAAGGAGACAAAGAGGCTTTTGAATATGCTGAAACCACAGAAAATGATATTGGAGAATTCGAAATTAGAGATTTTGTCAGAAAATCAGAAATCTTAATTAATAGCCCTTTTTCATTTTCAAGTGAAATTGGTTCATTTGTTTCAAAGATTACCGACATTGAAACAGTTTTATCTCCTGGCTGAACAACTGAATGAGACGGACTCACTTTCATTTGGCAAGAATACTGTGTCAATACAGTGGAATTATATATAATAGGGTACTTACCCTTGTTTTTGATTTGTAATGAAAGCTCTTTTGGCTGAGAGACCTTGATTGGTCCATAGTTCAAGTGGTTTTGATTCTTAGGGAAAATAAACTCATAACTAACATCGAAACTCTCAGCAATAATGTTAATATGTTGACTCGAAAATGTTCTTGTTTTATTTTTATCCATGAAATCAATTTGGATTGCTTTTTTGATAATGATTGGCTTTGATGAAGAAAACTTAACTGATAGAGAAACACTTTGTTGATTATTCACAATTCCCTCCTGTGATGATATTTCAAAGTTAGGACCAAGGGTACTAAAAGACCTAATTTTCCAATAAGTAGCTACTTTTCCATTATTGGCCATATGAATAGTCAGCGTTTTGTCTTGTTTCGTTAAAATTTTTTCAAAATCGAGATTATTTGTGGATAACTCAAGGAACGGAGAACATCCATCTGCAACAATGCTATATAGAAAAGGGTCAGGATTATCTTTGACGAAAAGACTTAATGTATTTTTGTAAGTATCTGGTAAAAGTGGACAAAAACTCAATGTAAGAAATGATGATTCATTTGCAGGTATACGTATTGACTTCGAATCAATATTCCAAACAGATTTTGGTCCATTATCAGAAAGTATTGGAGTAATTTCGGCATCTACACCAGATATATTCTTTAATGTAAGCTGTTGTTTATATATCTGAGTAGATCCCTTTCCAGATTTGGGGTTGATAACAAGCTGAGGCCCAAAATGAAATTCATTAGTATTAAGTATATAACAATACTCGGTTCTTTGTTGAATGGTTTTAACGACACAAGGAAAAACAGAAAATGGAGATCTATCAATATTAGGATATACTATTGAAGCTGATAAAGATATTTCATATAAATCATTAGAGCTATCACATATTCCAAATTTGAGTTTACCAGAGTACTCTCCAATCATTTTCCCATAGAATCTCACAGTTATTGATGTTGATGATCCTGGCATCAAATCCCATCTTTTGGTATACTGCATAATATCAATGGCATCAGTTATTGATGGGTTAATCAATGGTTCATCTCTTAGAATTTGTTTTCTACTTCCACGTTTATTATTTGGGCTTTGATATGATTTTGATGTTGGCCATTCTCCAGGAGGTTCAGTATTATAAATGGAAAAGTATTGGGTATCTTCATCATTTATTGATAAACTATTATCATTATTTGGCAATACGAGTTTGGGGGGAGATATTAACCTTTTTGATGCGCAATCCTTCAAATCAGTTATACTAGGTAAAAACAAAAATAGATCATTTTCGATATCAGATAGAGAAAATGATCCATTAATAATTAATGAATTATAATATGTAATGGAACATTTGTATAATGATTCATCTTTGGTGTTGTCTGATACTGGTATCAGTTTTCTTTTATGAATTATTGATGGATCAATTGATTGAAAGTTCTCGGCTCCTTCCTTCAGATTGTTACATATTGATCCTAAACATGTTTGAAAAAGCAAAATTGATAACTCACGGGGATTGTTTGGTACAGAAGATTTGGATTTTTGTGCTTTCCGAGAATTCTTCTGATCATTTGAAGATCCTTTCGAATTAGGATTCACAAAACCAACACTGTTTTGAGACACTAATGAATGTATAAGATCTTTTCTGTATTCGTTCCTTTTTCTATCTATCTCTTCTCTTGCATTTCCATCGAGTGCAAAGTAATCATCCTCGCTCATGTTCATTATTCGATTAATCTCAACTTTTTTCTCTTCGTTTTGAATTTTTAATAATGAATCTGCAATAATTTTTTCGTGTTCAATTATAGTTTTTTCATTTGAATTAATTGCAATATGGAAAACATAGTGACCGTTCAAAACACGAAGGATTATTTCAATTGCTTGTTCAATTGATGTTAAAAACGAATGGGGAAAACTTAATAAGGGATTCTTTGATATTTCATCATGAAAGTTTTTATGCTTTAAGCATTGAACTATGAAAGAATCAGTTTCCGAAGGATCACCCAAACAATCAAGACCATCAATTATAAACCCAGATTCAAATCCTGGTTGCTCTATTTGGATTAATAATGCTGATGTTAAATCATCCATTGAGTAATTTTGTTGTGAAACAACTTTCATCCAAATATCTTTTAGGGATAAGATTGGGATTCCATTCAGTATTCTGGATATAATCTTAGAGACCTCGCTTTTTCCACTCTTCATAGGTCCATGCACTATAATACAAAAAGCAAATTTTGAAACATTGTTTTGAAAATGTAAATATGAACTTGATGATTGAATTGATGATTCAAATGAATTGGGCGCTTCACGAATGAGTTGATCAACCAAAATACCAAAATCATATTGAAGGGAATAAATTGTTATTGGGTATGATGTTGGATTTGTGATTGTAAATTCATAATCAATTGGATTACTAAATGGCTTAATGGGAGGATATTTAACTTCAGGAGGATCAAACAAAACCTTCATTTGAATTCCATTACCTTTTAATGATACAATTTGAGGATGAATATTATGCTTAATGTCAATATTAAATTGCATTGAATATAACTTTTCGGATTTAGGACCAAAACAAATTTCAATGTTTTGAAAAGAAGATGCTGGCAATACTCCATTTGATGGCATTGCTACAAAAACATCGTTATATGTGGATGGCAAACGATTCTTAATTGATGATCCTGCTGTTACAGCACTCCCGAAAGAATACTCACATGATATAGGATTCATATTTTGAAGCTGGAGTGTATATATCCTTTTCTGTCCAACAATGGTTGGCTCAAAATCAAAACTCTGTTTGGATAATATTAGTGATGGCATTTCAATACTTGAATTAATAGAAACAGAATATGCTAAATCATCGCTTAGAAGAATCAAAATTTCATATAATTGATCCCCGATCGATTCTAAAGTTCTTTGATTGCTTTCAAACCCAAATTCTATTGAAATTGTTTGTTCATATTGTAATTCTTCATTGTCTACTGTTCTTGCATAAAACCCAGTCCCATCCAAAGAATGGGTGTCAAGTTCAAGAGAAATCGGAAACGGTGTCATTGAAGTAAATTTAAATACTTTCCTTTTGCTTTGGCCAAGAATAATATTTCCAAAATCAACCACGAATTTGGAAGAAATATAACCATTGAAAATCTCTTTTTGGCCTCTTTTGTGGTGTGAACTGCGAACAGGGATAGTGGGCATTCCTGATAATCTTTCGACCAGAATTTTCCTCTCAATTGTAGCAATTCTCTCTTTTGTTAATTGTATATTATTATTTGATTGATATAAACTGTTAATTCCTTTTCTTGATTTTTTGCAATTATACATAACAATGGGATCATTCAGAGCCCTAGGTATGGAAACATCAAGTTGAGGGAAATGACAATCTATCGAAAGCTCAATTTCGACTTCATTGAAATGACCAATTTGGATAAAAAACGTTTCCTTGAACCTTTTTGGTAACCCAGCAACTATTTTAAGATTTATCACAGTATTCTTATTTGCAGAAATGTTTCCAGATGATGGCTCAACAATGAAATTCCTAAAGCCAATTCCTTGAGGAATCTTTACAATAAAGTCTAAATCGACCTCACTGATGTTTTCAATGCTAACTTGATGCTTTATTTCTTCATTATAACTAATATTCTGAACTGTGATATGTTGAGGCTCGACTTTGTACTCTAATGCCGCAGAGTCTCCATTAAGTTTGATTGTATAATCAGGACCTCCAATAACGTGACAAATTGCAATTCCTGTATATTGCTTATTTCCATCGCCTGAATCCCATGATGCAAAAAATGTAAAACATACCTTTTCTTTTTGGCCGGGGTTAAGCACTCCTCTGATTGGAAAAATATCAAATGTTCTAGCAATGTTACCATTGTTCAATGTATATTGCAATTCCCATTCATAAGTCACAGGGATCTCAGAAATATTGGTTATTACATAGTCTTTGGTTGTTTCGGTATTCTTTGCCAAAGTGCCAAAAAAAATGGAATTGTTTGCAGATATTGATATATTTGGGAAAACAAACTGGGCTTTTAAATCTAAATTCAGCTTTAAAATACCACCTTGAATATCAAAAAGAACTTTCCTATAAATAGTTTCCGACAAAAAATCAGTTTTGCTAATAGTATTAAATCTTATATCAAACTGATAATTCCCATGAGGAGCCACTGTAAATTCAGATGGTAATACTTCAAAGGGAAGAATCGAGTTGGCCAACACATTAATAGGCAATGAAGAATTATTTGATAAAGAATTTCGAATAACAATTGGATTAAGTAAAGACTGGGATGGCCTTAGTGGAATTTTTGAGACTAACTTTCCTGATAATTGCTCTTCTTTCATTATATCATGAACATAGCGGAATTCTATGCTTGATTTCGCAAAATGAACAATGGGCATCACAAATGAACCTTTGATAACTGGTATAAACAAATCCATTCTCTTTTTGTTTTGGATAACTTGGCAATTTGCAGTCATATTGTAATCACAAGGTTTAGGAGATTGGTAAAACACTCTAAATGAACCAATGCTTCCTGGGGTAATTATTGTTATATCAGGCTCAATTTTAGCAATTAATTTAGAAAATCCATCATTCTTTGATCGATTTATTGTCCATCTGATTTCTTGATTCCTCCTACCATGATTCTGGAGAGTAAACTCTTGAATTGCAGATTCACCAACAAAAACAGAACCCATTTCAATGAGATCAAGCTTTCTTGAAGATACAATTGGTGTTCCGATTCCTGTAGCCCTCACAATCACAGATATTGGAGCAAGATAGTCAAAAATCATAACAATATCAGAATGGAAGAAAAATGATTCATCTAAAAGCGCATTGATAGTAAACACAGCAGTTTGATTTGATTCAATAACTCCATTTGATGGGCTAAAATTAAAAACTGATGAGCTTTGATCAAAATTTGCTTTAAATTTTGCTGATATTTGGGAGTTGTTCGTGATTGAAAATGTTTTTTTGTAACTTTTCAAAAGTTCTAAAGATCCAAAATCAATGATTTTTTCGGAAAACTCAAGTGTGGGCCCGATTGATGTGGCATTAATAGAAAACCCTAATGGAGCTTTATCACTCCCAATAACACGGATATATTTCCTTATTGATATTGTTCCAACTTGTTTTGGAGTCAAAAAAATCTTCACTTCTGTATTGCTATGAGGGTTAGCCAATCCACTATAAGATTCTGGAACAACAATAGCATCAATTAAGGATGTTTCTTCATTGTCTAAAAACTCAAATTTTGCTGGAAGTGGAGATTCATTAACTATGGAAAGAGGAAATGAATACTTTTTGTTAATAAAGAGCCTACCTGCTTCAATAATATTGTTGTCAATGTGAATCTCAGGTGATATGCTCGATGCTGTTATCGGAATAATCATTAATGAAGATTCAAATTTTGGGCTTGTAAGCCTGAGCTGAATTGAGTACTCTCTTAATGATACAGGGATGAACTCAACTTTGACTTGTTGTTTGGAAAACCTTGGTATTGTTCCCGAGTCTGGTAAAATTCGAAATTCCCTATTATCGAAAGAAGAATCATGTATAAAAGAAAGAGAATAATCAAATGGTATTTCAGAAGTATTCTCAATATCTAGCGATTGCGAATACAAAAAACCAAAGCTAACAATTCCAAAATCAATCTTTTTCTTGCTAATCAAAAAAGATGGACCTATCACTCTTCCGTGAATTGTAAGAGTTGGATTTCCTGTTTGACTTCCCAGGATTCTAAAAGTAAATGTTTCTGTGAACTGTCCCACAATGGTAGAAAAGAGAATTATATTAATTGGTATTTGAGATCCGACTTCTAAATGGCCTCGATTAGGACTAAATGTAAATGAGAGGTGTGGATGATGAAATGGATCAAGCATGAAGTCTAACGGAACTTGTCCAGTATTCCTAAGGATAATTTGATATTCATATTTATTTTCAAGCAAAATGTGGCCTGCATTAATAATTTCAACGCTTAATTGCGCTTCTGCTGGCAAGCCCATCCCTTGCATTGAGAGCGGAATTCGTGAATGGTTATTCAAATCATACAAATAAAATGTTTCCTGGTATGTCTTCGCTTCTTGGGGTCTAAAATTGATTACTATTTGCTGGTATCTATGAGGCCATATCTCAGAAGACAATGGTTCTATATGAAAGACTTCAGACTTATAATGCAATAAATTTGCATTTTGCACGCGATCATTAGGGTCTAGAGCATCAAAAAATGATAGCACATGAAGTTCCTCATCAACAGTTGGATACTGCCTCCATTCGTATTTAATAATAGAATCAGAATTGTTTAAAATTTTGACAGATATCTTAGAATTGGATCTTAGATAGGTTGGGGGGAAAACAGCTCTTGATGGCTCAATAGATATCGCATTTTTGTTCATTTATTAAAATCTAAAAATTCGTTTATTTTTTTATCCAAGAAAGAATCATTGTGTATTTGCAATGATTTCCATACCTTATTACCATTAATGGGAACAAAAATGTTTAAAAAACAGATTTGTTTTGTTGTTTTTTTATTCAGTATTTTTATGAATTACATCATAAATAGACTGTCTCTTAGATTTATATTACAGCAATCCCCTTTTATAACGAAATCAAGGGATTTGTATGTCAATGAATTGTATTTTTCAAATTCATTTGCGGGGTTTCTCAGAGTGAATGATAATTCTCCTGGACTTAGATCCATTCAAAAATCATATTTTAACAATTTTTTGTCGAGTTTTGCTCGCGTGGAATCACTTAGATCAGAGTTTGGTCAAATAAATGGAAGGGTGTATTTGACTTCTTCACTCTCTTTCTATCAAGTAGTTTTTAATAATTTTAGTGTGAGTGATAATGGTGTTATATGCTTTGAGTCTACTGGAAATTTGGATGTTCGCTTTTGTTGTTTTCATTATACAGTTTGCACAGCAGCAGAGAGCGATCTCAATACAGCAGGTGTGCTCTTGAAGAAATGTGGTAGTTTTTCTTTATCTCATTGTTGTTTTGATCATCTTTCGTCCCATTGGTTTGGATCGATCAATATTAGGGTATATTCCAATTCAAATAATTATATATTTATTAATTCTTCATCTTTTGGCTTTTCTGGGAAAACAGGATATAGAACCAATGATCAATGTAATGGAGGAACAATTACTTGTGTTCATCGTTATTTAAATTCCTCATTTCATAATAATGGATTGATATTTTGGATGGATATTTGTAATACCAACCCAGCCGATGTTAAATATATCAAAAGTAACAATATTTATGGAAATGTTCTTTGTGGATTTAACCAAGGAAGTACGGATACATATATATCTAATATGATATCTATTAATGACACTGTAACAAATTGTGCGATTTATAGATACTCCGTGAGAAATTCTTATCTAACTGATTCAATTTTTGTGTATCTATCCACGCCAACATTCACTATTGGCCAGGGAACTCTTACAATATCCAAATCGACATTCCAATCGTCAATTTTAATTGAAAATGCACAAACTTCAAGTATAGTATTTGAGAATAATCCGACAACTTTTTCGTTTGTTCAAGTGAAAATATTTGAATGTGGTTTCGGGGATTCGGAATCCAAATGTAAACAAGCTACATGTTCAAGAGTCTCATTGATTTTCGGAATATCACATATTTTTCTTCATTTTCTGTATCTAGGTATATGAATAACTCCTATTGATCACATTCGCGGGTATAACACGTTTTAATCAAATAAAAACCTTATTTGAGTTTGGCCATTTATTCCTCAAAATTTTCAAAATTTTGGTTCAAAATATATGGAAGGAAATGCTATATGGTCTGTGAAAGACACAGAAGCAATCTTTGGAAAATTGGATGATACTAATTCACCATTGAAAGATTATCAGCAAACGGGCTATAAAGAATATAATCAATATCTGAGAAATATACCAAATGTTGTAACTAATGATACAATTAATGAAACAATTGAAAAATTAACTAACTATATAAAGAACTATAGTACAAAGAGACCTATATGTGTTTTTAGGTATACAAAATGTAAGTATTTTGGAGTTGAATCACATCATTTTGAAAAAGGTTTTCTAAGTACATCTCTATTTCACCATTTTTGTGCTGGAAAAACAATAATACAACCGGATCCATATACACTTTATTTAAAAGGTTTTAATGCTCTAGTATTCATTTTAGTCCCTGAAAGGACGAATTGTGTTTTTTATAATTACAAAGAATATGAAGTACTCTTTCCTCCCGGACGAATATTGAAAATATGTCATTATGAAGATTTGAAAGGCAATAAGTTAGAACAACTTAAGCAATTACTGTTAAAAAATGGGTATGATGATCTAGTGGCTCATGCTGATCACTTCTTCAAAGATGATGAAAATGGTACTAGGTTTAACAACATAATACGGGTCTATTTTGCTGAAATGTTATCAGATGAGACACCATTTGGATGCTAAACCTTTTTTTTAAAGATAAAATTTCAAAAATCGTTGTAATTTCATTTGAATGTTGTTTCTTACACTGTTTATATTTATTCAGTTCTCTTTCGCAAATGAGTTGTGCCAATATAACAACGAAAGGATAGTAGCCACAACGACAGTTTTGATTTCTTTTTGTAGTTTTAAACATATAAATTCAAATAGTTATGGAGGCGTTGTGAATTGTCAAACTTCTGGGATGACCATCACATGCAATCAGTGTAACTTTGTATATTGCGGAACATCAGGTCAAGGAGGTGTATTTTACGTTATTACAAAAGAAATATTCTTTGATAAAATGTGCGGTAGCCATTGTTATGCACAAAGCCAATGCCATTTTGCGTACTTAAGTAGCAGCGTTAAGCTTTCTCTGGATTATTTGTCGATTCAGCAATGTTATAACAATTCACAACAATCAACATGGTACAATCTTTACATTGTCAATGGTCAGCATGTTTTGCAAAACACTAATTCATCAAAAAACATTGTTTATATGACATCTTCTTTCCTAATTGAGTACGAAACTGGCCTCCAATCCACCCATAACACCTTTGCCTCCAACGCCGCATCATTCTACACCTGTGTATACTTCTATGGGGGTTCTGGAACTCGCAATCTTGATCACTCCATCTTCCACAATAACTCTGTGCCATCAAGCACATATGGGGTTGTTCTATTATCCGGTTCAGCTATCGAAATATCAAACACACAATTCTCATCAAACTCTTACACCCTTCTTTATGTTTATAGCGGAACCCTAACCATCACCTCCTGCCAATTCCAACACGATTACCCCCTAACACAGGGTAGTGTTATCGGATCTATCGTTACAACCGCTTCAATTGCCGATAATTATATATTCATACACCACCAGTGCTTCCCATCCATTTCATACAGCTTTATGATACCCAAACAGAATTACATATACACAGTTTTCTGCTGTGCTCTCCTGCTTATGTAAAGACGATAAATGACCATCACTTTACAAAACCAGTTTTTTTTTCTGAGCATCGGTTCAATAATATGTTGTTCGCCCTTGTTTTCTCAGGCATCTGCGCTCCTAAGTGGCCACCCCGATGGACCATTCATGGAAAATGGCGTGTTCCATATACGAATTTATCAAACCCGATTACAATTGTTCAGGAGCCAAATAGACAGTATTCTAATGAAATGAATGGTCTCTTGAGGACCTGGAACACCGGCCCTGAAGAGAGAATTCATAGAAAGACTGTTGTTGCTCAAAATCAAACAATTTGCTATGGTTGGGATCAGAATAGCGATTGGACAATTGAACTAATTGAGTATCTTCCTGATCTTTCCACATACAAGCTTCAAAATGGCAAATATTCATACAAAGGCATTCTCTGCGATTTATATATGAAGGTTGAGAATACTCCCAAAGTCCAAACTTGGAAGATGTATGTTGATGCCAAAACTGGGTATCCAGTGGCTTATGTTGCTCAAGCAATTTCAATGCATCATTCTCATTATGATCTTTATATACTTGAGATCGATGAGTTCATTCCAGAAGCCATTCCAGGTGTTTGGAATCTTCCTGAAATATGCGTTAATCCACCAAATGATCCATATCCTGGTTCAATGTTTAACTTATTCTTCCCTTCAAAGAATTCCAACACAATTCAGACTAATCTGCATAGAATCAAGCAACATAATCAGACTTATCAAGTTGGTCCAAATAGATTCCTTCACGTTGATCCATTAACTGCAATGAATTCAATTAAGCGACTTCCAAACTCACAAGTGTTTGGCGATGATCCACCACTTTGGGATGAGTGTTACACATTCAAAGCAACACCTGGATTTGTTCTCCCAACTGAGTTTTCTTGGAGAGATGTTCCTGGAGTAGTTGGTCCCCCAAGAGACCAGGTTGCATGTGGTTCTTGCTGGGCATTTGGAACAGCAGAATTGCTTGAATCACAATTTGCTATCAAAACAGGCAATTTCAAGGAAGTTTCTACTAATCAGATTATGGATTGCACATGGGATGCCAATAATTTTGGTTGCCAAGGAGGAGAAGTTGGTCCATCACTCACCTCGTTAAGAGCTCAAAATGCTAGGATTGCTTATGAAGCTGACTATCCATATCTAGGAGTATCAGGTTTATGTAACAAAAATCTTGAAAGGGCAGCTGGAAAAATTGTTGATTGCTTCCATGTGGAAAAGAGCACCAAAGCTGTACAAGAGGCTCTCTATAAATATGGTCCATTAGCAATTTCCATTAATGTTATCGAAAAAATGCTTTTCTACACCGATGGAGTTTTCGATGAAGAAGATTGCACTGGAACTGATGATGAGATGGTACACATTGTTCAATTAACTGGATGGAAGATCATTGAAGGTAAGCTTGCATGGGAAGTCAAGAACTCATGGAGCACATATTGGGGCAAAGAAGGGTATATATACATTCAGGCTAAGAACCAAGAATGGAATTGTGGTGTAACCACTCGCGCTGTTGGTGTTGTGGTTCAAGTTGAGTAATTTCTCACCTAAAGTATCAGTTAGACCAATTTTTTATGGAGAAATCAAAATCTGAGAAGATTTTGGAACTTTTTGGTCAGGAGCAACCACTGTGTCTTGCTCCAATGTATGAATTAAATGATTTGGCCTTTAGAACGCTATGTAGAAAAAATGGAGTCAAGTTTTGTTGGTCTGGGATGATTAATGCACATTTATGGGTAATGAATCCCAGAATTCGGGAAAACTATTTTCAAACATGCGAAAAAGATAGGCCTCTTATTATTCAAATCACTGGAAACAGTGAAGAAGAATTGATTTCGACTGCAATTGATGTTGAGCCTTTATGCGACGCAATTGATATCAATTTAGGTTGCACAAAGCACATTGCTAGGAGAGGTAACTATGGGTTTTATCTTGTTAATACTGAAACAAAAAGACAGAACGTAATAAAAATGGTTGAAAACCTGAACAGGAGGATAAACAAACCAATTACTGCAAAAATCCGGCTTATTAATGATGATGATGGAAATCCATGTCCACAAATAACTTCTGAATTTGCCAAAGCATTAGAAACGGCAGGAATCAGTTTGCTCTCAGTACACGGGAGATCCAATAGACAAGACAAACATGGCCCTGTTGATTCTGATGCTATCAAGGTTATTGTACAAAGTGTGAAAATTCCAGTGATTGCAAATGGAGGTATCAATAACAAAGATGAAGGGTTTCAGTTGATGCAAAATAGTGGCGCATTTGGTATTATGATTGGGCAGGGCCTCCTTAAAAACCCAAAGATGTTTTCTGATGATCCAAATAACAAACCTTTGGATCATACTAGAGAATATATTGCTTTATTTAAGGAGTATCCTGATAATTTTTATATTGCTAGAAGACATATCTTCAATTTTTATGAAGAGCATGTTCGAAGAGATGAATCTTTAACTGCAATTCTTAAAGGAACACACTCAATCGAACAACTTGAAAAGGCTGTAGAAGAAATAGAAAAAAAATTAAACACTGAATGATATTTTTATCAATCCTTAACTATTTTGGTAAAACGTTTCTCGCCTCTAAGAGTAGGCTTGACAACATAAGTGTTGTTAATGATATCAACATGGGGTGCCTCTATATATGTGGTTCCTTTAACGTTAACCCAATCATCCCCTTTCAAATCTTGAGCTGCTTTAAATATTAGTTCATGAACATAAGGATTCATTCCTAATCCGGCATGCTTATAATCATCACCAGAGTTCTTTAAATCATGGCAGACTATTGGATATTTTTCTGACCCCCAATGATCACAAGCATATAAAGGTCCTCTTGATGGTACTGTGCCATCACCAGGTTGATATGTCATTACAGGGTCTTTATCATATCCCTCATTGAATTTTAATTCATGAAGAGTCTCAATACCTGAATTGAAAAGCATATATGTTGGAACCTTCATTGTTTTTGGTTCAGCCTTTGAATATTCAACATTCTTAAGCATCATTTTAATTGACTTTCCTTCAACTTTCTTGTGATCAATTAGGAACTGTGGAACTTGTGCAGCAGTAACTTTCTCTCCATTAGGTCCGAAAATGATAGGCTGGTTGCCATAAACAACATGATTGGGGAATAAAACATGAAGAGCAGGTATGTATTGAACGGTATTCTTGATTTCATCAGTTTTCAGGAATGGAAGAATTGGGAAGTATTGATTCCATGCAACATCCAAAGTATCAATTGAGCCAGCATAAGCAGGTGCCAACATAATAACCTTATGAACATACTTAGCTTTCCACTCTTCGGTTACATAATTATTCAAAAATCTGTTGATTACGAATCCACCCAGAGAGTACCCAAGCAAACAGGCGGATTCACCATTGATAACGTAAGAATTCTCAATTAAAGCTTTCATTTTTGGGAAAATACTAGATTCAACACCAGACATTGCCAGTCTCCAATCGTAGGGACATCCGAATAAGTTTTTTTTGACTGTATAACCCTGCTTTTTCAAATAATCAATCATATGACCAAAAACCTCGAACATGTGCCATCCGCCAATTCCAGTATCAACATATGAAATACCATCAGAGCCTCCAAAATCTAATACATCAACACTAAGGCCAGGTGGGCTAATAACTCTATCAGTAGACTCATCATAGTCAGCCCTTAGCATCTCAAAAAGACAATTATAAAGAGGAGGAATAACAAATTTATACCCAACCCAAAACAATTCGTTCTTCATTTTCGATGGGCAATACCAATGCTTCGAATAATCTTGAGTAGTAGCGTACAGATTAGATCCGTATAAACCAGGAAGAAGAATCATCGGTCTAAGAGATAGTACAACACTTGTCAAAGCGAAGAACATTTGCCGGATTTTCTAAATGACGGTATTGAAATTCAGAGAAAAATTAGAATTTATTTGTGAACTAATTTTTGAAAGAAACAAAAGAGAATTAACAGAAATATTTCATAAGATTACATAATTCGATAAAAAATACTAGATGATCGTATTTTTATCAAGATGAAAAACGGTTGGTGAATTTGTTTAGAGTTAGAAGTATAAACTTATTATTGATAATAATTACGATAAATCTGACAAATAACATTTTTCAGTTTACATTAGTAATCTATTGAATGTTGTTTTCAAACATAGTATCATTTGGACCCATGTTTCAAATCCTGATGCTTTTACCAATCTCATTCAATTAAAAACATGATTAGAATAACAAAATCCAACATTCTCATAATAAAAGCAGTTCCAATGAATAGCAAAATATTTGAATATATGATGTATATTAAGATAATGCGATATATACATTTTGTTTATAGTTTTGGAATTCAATATGATCATTAAGATAAATGATAACATATTTGATCAAGTATTTAGCATTGTTCGAGTAAGATTCGTTAATTCTTTCGAAATTGTTCGAAAAGCTCCAATATTCCAAAACTATTGCCATCTCTTGGAATAACTAAACTGATACTGATAAGTTTATGAGATCTACATACTAATCTCTGTGCTATTTTGGCACATTTTTATCAATCATGTCTATTTATTATGCCCAAATATATAATTAATACACGAAAGGGACCCAGGAAATATGTTTCCCAAAAGAAAATCACATTTTAAATTCCAAGAGATGCGCTGGTGTTTGATAAGAGCACCCCTCACAATCAAACTTGTTGAGTTAACTACAATTACCAAGGGACTTAAAGACACGCTCTCATGCCTGATATGCCTCATCCATTGGATCAAAAACAAGACACTGTCCGCTGTCTCCTTGACCTACCACTGAAACCAGTGAAAATTTGACACTTGCCTTACAAATATATTGTGAAATGGCCTTCATAGTAACGATACAAATCACGTTGGCAATAAAATATAAAAGGTCAATAATGAAAACGTGCCCACGGATATTTTTTTACTGGAAATTGATCGGTAATTGTTCAATTTTTTGTGAAAATGTTCCTACCATGTTACTCACCAACTAGATCAAAGCTACAAATTGAAAAAAACATTTTCTACATGATGTTTATCACATTTTTATTCGAAGTCTCCGAAATAAAAATACAAATATCCCCATTTAATACTCATATGCTTGCTCAGATGATTATAAATGCCTACAAAGCCTTCCAATATACCTCCAGCAACAATCATGTTTTATCAATGTTATTTTGGAAATATTTAAGCAAATACCTAAGATTTGAATCAAATGAAATCATAACCAGTCGATTTATCGAGATTCCAAAAAAACTATTAGATTTATTGAATTTCCTCCCAATATTCTGGAAAAAAGAACATAAAACTACAAAAAATACCAAACATATATGTGATACCTTTATAACAACTATTTCGAGCATTATTATTGAATTATTATTTATCATAAATATAAAGAATTTCGAAACCATAGATAAGCCAAAACAACACCTTGATGTTATTAACAATAAAGACATGTTTTTGAATATAACTAAAAATCCCTCGATTGTGCCAATATTTTCATTGTGGTTCAATGATAATGGTATTATTTGGGGTGTTGGTTTGAACTGTGAAAGTGAAAGTATTGATCAAGGAAGGTCTTATGTAGATAAAAATATAAATATTTCTCTCTGTTTCTTCTCAAGATATTCTCTATACGATGGAAATGGTGGTGTAGTGTTTGTTTCTATAAGTTCTTGCTCAATGAAGATCAATTACTCAATGTTCCATAACTGTGTTTGTTCTAACTATGGAGGAGCAATATGCTTCTACTCAACTAATTCATGTCTCAGAATGATATGTGCTAATAGTTGCTCTGCTTTACTTGGACAATTTACTTGGCTTGAAGTTTCTCAGACAAATCAAGTGGAGTATCTATCAGTATCAAATTGCTCTCAAACTACATCTGGAAGTTATTCTATTCGTTTATTCTCGGGTAATCATATAGTTGACAACACCAACAGTTCAATGAACAATGCTATTCAGGGTTCTGGAATTTTCGTCAATTCACCATCCTCATTTACAAGCTCACTCTGTTCTTTCTCAAACAACATAGCATCTTCTAGTATGTGTATATACTTCTCTTCTTCTGCAGGAACAATATCAATGTCATATGCTAACATTGTTCATAACAACAGTCCATCTCGTGGAGTTGTATATGTCTGGGGAGGAGGATCAAGAAAGATGATGTATTGCATATTCTGGAATAATCAAAACTACCTATTCTGTGTATATGGAGGTTCTCTTGAAGTGTCTCATTCGTTCATAGATCACTCTGCATCATTCTCTACTTCAACTTCAGTATCAACATCAACTAATAATACACTCACTCATATAATCACTTATCAATTACAGTTCTTCAAATCATATTATTGTAATGCACAGTTACCAGTCCCTGTTCCTTCACCAATGAGAACTGAAACACTAGCACCAACAAAAATGTTCGAGAAATCTCCAATAAAATCATTTGAAGAAACAATCAGAAGAACAAATGAAGAAACATTGAGAATGACATATGAGATTACAATCAATCAAACAATAAGAGAGACTATAATCAATACTCTAAATGAATCTCCAATGAACACCCAAGAACAATCCCCAATCAATACAATCGATCAAACAATAAGAGAGACTCAGAATGAAACTCCATATAGATCTTATGCTGAATTAATATGTACTAATCAAATTGCTAATTGGAGGGAGATCAGTGTAGTATTCTCATTCGCTTTCTTATATCCAGTGATAATTCTAATGATATCATGAGTAAATGGTCATTCTAAGAATATTCTTGTATTGTGGTTGAATGATAATGAGATTATTTGGGATGCTGATTTGGGCTATGAAAATGAAAGTACAGATCAAGGAAGGTCTCATGATGATAAAAATAAAGTATTGCTCTCAAGATATTCTCTATTCTCTGGAGATGGTGGTGTAATTAATGTTTGGGGTGGTTCTAACTCAATGAATATCAATTTCTCAATATTCTATAACTGTGTTTGTTCTTCATCATGAGGAGCAATATAATTCATCTCTACTCTTTCATGATTCAGAATGATATGTCCTAATAGTTGCTCTGTTGCATACTTTCATCTTTATTCTTCTCAGATGAATCAAGTGGAGTATCTATCAGTTTCAAATTGCTCTCATAGTTCATCTGGAAGATATTCTATACGCTTAGACTCAGGTAATCAGAGAGTTGACAGGTTCTGCAATCTTTGAAAATGAATTTTTAGTGTTTATCACAAATTGATAGATTTATTGATCGCACCGATAATAATCTCAAGAGTAAACTTATCTACAAAAGGTGCCAATTTTACAAAAATCGTTATTAGATAATGAATCAGAGACCAAAACCCGGCTTATTGAAGTACGATGTTCCAATTCTCGAATCGAATATTAAACCATCCCAACCACGTCCAAAGAAAAACAAAAAAGTGGTTGCCAATTCAGATGAGGCTCAAGACGAGCAATTAACACGCGAGGTTTTGGATTCGATGCTTCCTCCAAGAAAATTCACAGAGGACAATCAAAATCTCATACAGTTTGTTAGCATTGCGCCAGCAACAAGATCTGATGTTGTGAAGCTTCAAGCCCAGCTTGATTCTTTGCTCCAACAAAGAAAAGCCAGAAACACTGGAATATGTCCCATTAGAAACGAACTTTATGCTCAGTGCTTTGACGAAATCATTAGACAAATAACAATTGACTGTAGTGCCAGAGGCAAATTGCTTGTGAAGGTACGAGATGAGCTTCGAATGACCATTACATCATACCAGCAGCTATACGAATCAGCAATCGCATGGGGAATGAGAAAAGTAATCGGGGTTGAGCAGAAGAAAGATGCAATCGAAGAAGAGAATAAAACACTCAGGGAGGAAATCAGGACTCTTGATATGAAAGTTAATGATCTTCAATCAAGAATAATGTCAATTGAAAAGACTTCAGTCGAAATTAGAGCAGAAAGAGAAAAATCATACGCAGAAGAAACAGCATTCCTTAAGCGACAAAATGCCCAAATCAAGTCGCAACTGGATCAGATGCTCTCTACTAAATAGTGTTCAACGTTTACATTATCGTTTTAATATTCAAACTAATAACGGATAATATAAATATGGATAGAGGCGAGTTCATTGCGCATGTTTCTGACAAAACAAAGAAGAATATGTCCCCGGGACCTGCTGCATATAATATAAGTCGTGAATTTGGCAACAAAACCGCGCCAATTAGAATGAAGGGAAGGAATAAGCCACGAGATCAAGAATTGACAAATTACCCCTTGTATAACATTCCAAGTACATTCGGAAATGTTCCAAAAATACATATGGGTGTGAGAGCGAATACCCGTACCGAAAATACAGCCATTGGACCATCATATATTCCTCCCAAGTTTGGCACTCAAGCCAAAAAGGTAAGTATCCGTCCCCCTTCATTCTCATCTTTGGGTGATAAAGACCGTAGGGTATCCAAGAGAGATCCTAGTGAAACACCTGGACCTGGGCCAGGCGCCTATGATACCCAAGACAAGACATTTGTTCCAAGTAGCAACAAGGGCATTACAATGAAAGGGCAACACAAATTTGGGTATAATGTTTCTGAATCGCCTGGGCCTGGATCTTATGTGCCACATTATGAAAAAGTCTTGCCTGCTTCTCCAAAGATTACTTTCCACACTCGACCAAAGGGACATGAGCCTGCAGAAACACCTGGCTATCGAAACATCGGATCAACACTTGGCGGTCCTAAATTCACAATGAAAGCCAGACAAAATGATGATGTGTATATCGTTTAAACAACTTTTTATCTTCTTACATATAAAACTGAAGAGATCTGTGACATTGTCAAGAAATAGGATGAGATAAATAACGATTAGTAAACTGAACTTTATTAATCGTTCAACTATATGAGTAATAAGGCAGTCGAAATTTCCAATATTAGGCGACTGATTTCCTTTTGCATGAGTGAAAACGAGATTTTAATTAAAAAGGTTACTCCTTATGATAGGATAAGGGTGGAATTTCTCAAAAAGTTTAGTCTTCCTGAAAATGCTTCAGATGAAACAGACATTGAATCCCAAAAGTCTCAATTATCGAGCGAAAACGATATAGATTTCAAGATTAGTAATGATAGCGATATTGAAAAAACCGAAAAGTCGATTAACGTTGAGCAGGAGAATATTAATCCCCAGCTCCCTGTTATAAATGTTCAACCTGATATTGTCACCCCAGTAGATTTACCACAAAAAGTTTTGCCTCCTTCGGATTTGCCTCCAAAAAGACCGCCACCTAATGTAAAAGTAACTGTTCCTTTTACGCCACCCACTGGAGTTCCTCAAAATCAAGTGATTTTGGAATCAAAAAAAATGACTCTGGATCAAAATGTGCCAAATATGATGAATTCGCAGAACAATCCATCCAAATATGTTTTTTATAAGAATCCGAATGCATTTCTTCCTCAGCATATGTTTGTTTATGAACCTCAAATGATGTTTGTACCAAATCAAATTTCACCACAGTTTATGAGTCCTCAACCAGTATATACTATTCCGACCTATCCAATAATCCAGAATAATGTAATCCCTCCACCTCAGAGGAGGGAAACCATTTTTTCTAATCCTCCCGAAAAAATCCAAACCAAAAAGAGGATGAAAGAGAATCTGAAGATAGACCTTGGTTTATCTCCCGAATTCAACCGGCTTGTCAAAGGACTTTCAATTGAAAAATTTAAACAGATCGATAGAAACTGTTGATTTGTTTTCTTTTCAAATTATGTATGTAAATATCTTAAACTAAAGATGCTTTCAATGGGTAAATACCATTCGTTCTTATGATTATTTGGTTTACGATTATTTGACATTTTGAGTAATTTATATTCGGTTATTATATAAACAGAATGAATACCGAAGAAATGAATCATATTATCACCCTTATTAAGCAATTATACTTTAATGATTCAGATATTCGGCAAAATGCGGAGCTTCAAATCAATGACATGATTTCCAGGCCACAAAACATGAGTGTTTTTTTTTGTGTTGTTAAACATTGTAATGAAGAGAAAGTGCGCAAGTATGCATGCGTGATAATTGGATATATTATAAAGAATAATTTCTCCTTATATCCCAAAGAGGTTTTTCTTGAGTATTGCCCAAGTATTCTAAATGCAATTGTTGAGGAAACAGTTCCTCATTTGAGATATATGCTTTGTCATACTGCTTCTTCTTTATTTAGGGAGTTAAAAATAGAGAACTGGCCTGAAATTTTTGATTTTGCTAATCAATTGCTTGGGACGCCAGAGAGATTAGAAACAGGATTGTATTTATGGAAAAAAATATTATCTGATTCGATATATGATTGCGATTTTGTTTTTGAAACTGCTTTTGAGTCCCTTAAGAATAATGATATTGAAGTGAGGATTTGTTCTCTTAAGTTTATAGCAACATATGTTTGGACTGAAAGACCGACCAAAATTGAAAGCGAAGAGTTTAATCAAGCATTAGTTGATGAAGCACAGAATGCATATTTTATATCCAAAGACAGAAGAGAAATCATTGCTGTAACAAAAACAATATGCAGTGTTTTTACTTGTTCATTATCTGATTTTTCTGATAAATCTCTGGTACTTGCTCAATATGGTTTCGAATTGATTATGAACCCGAATTTAGAGAGAGATTTTCGTGTAATTGCGTCAAATATTGTTAATCATGGTTCTGTCCGCCTTCTTGACGACATCCCAGATGTATTACTTGGTTTTATTGAACCATCAATTAGCTTCACTCTGTTTTTGGCCCAAATGGAACCCGAGAGCAAGACATTTGAAGCTTTATATAATTTTCTTCGCGAATTGGCAATCACTGTCGAAGGAAATGGGGTTTTTGCTCAAGTGATGAGTGCTGTTATGCAATTAAGAGAGTCAGGTACAATTGAGGATGGACTTGTCATAATATTTTTATTGACCTCAATTTTAGAAGGGACACAAGAAACTTTTTTCATATATATAACATCAATTGTTGAATTAGTTCTTCAAGTGGGAAGCACAGACGATCAGAATATTATCTCATATGTGTGTTCTTTCATTAGAGAGCTCACTGATATTATTCCCCAATCTCTTGAACCTGTTATTGATGATCTTGCTGATTATTTACTCAGTGTTTTTTGTCATCCAGATGCTCCCAAAGCTTTGGATCAGCTCTTTGAAAGAGTAGGGAGAGCCCCAAGAGATTTTATTAGGATTTTGAACGATTTGCTAAGTTATTTGCACAGTGCTCAGTTTATTGTTGAGCAAGATAGTGTTCTGAATTGCTTAGCAAGTTGTCTCGAGCATCCAGATACTGTGTATGAAGAGGTTTTTTTGGAACTTTTCCCATTAATTTCGACTGTTTTGCAAAATGGAAATGAATTGAGGCCAACTGGAATGCGTTGTTTGGGAAACATGGCTGTTATAAGCCCTGCTTCATTTAATGCAAGTATTGAAACCAATATTCAAATAATTTATTCAACAATAGAATCCGATAGCATATTTGAGAAAGTCGCTGGGATTAAATGTCTTCAGAAGATTACATCTTTTTTGCCAATAACACTTCAACCATATTTAGTGTCTTTTGTTACTATTCTTAACGATATTCTTGATTCTAACCCTCCTGAATCTTCGAAAAACGATATTGATAGTGAAAGGGAGTCCATTATTGAATTACAAGGAGAAATTCTAATTTGTTTATCTACAATTTTTTCTTGTTACCCAACATCTCTTATTGAACTGGGACAAAAGTTATTTACAACCCTATCATTAACTATCGACCCTGGTTATCTGTTATTGTATCCAACTTCAAAAAGTATAATAATATTGTCATCAGCTTTAAAAGAAATAGGCATTAGTTTGATTGATTTTCCATTGATTATGCACAAATATATGCAACAACAAGACTCCAGAGAAAATATATGTATTATCTTGGATGCCATTTCTACCATTGTTCAAGTATATTCTCAAGAAATGGACTCATCAAAAGGAAAACTGATTGGAGAAAGACTGATATGCGGTTTGGGGGGGGAATTAACGAATTATTTACCATTTGAATTGGCAACAAATCTTGATACACAGATTGTTCCATCATTATTTGGGTGTTATAGAAGTTTAATATTTGCACACAATGAAAGTTTGTCTCCAGTTTTCGATGCTTTGATAAATGATACCGAACCTTATTTACAAAACAAAACTAGTGTTGTGTCAGTATATACAATGGAAATATATGCTCAAATGTGCTTTGCTTTACATGATGTCGGAGATCTATTTGGAACAGCTGCAACTAATGCTATTCAGGCTGCTAGTAATTCCAGTCACACTGCCTCCCCAGAATTGGTTATCAGTACCATAACCTATCTAATATATACTGACAAGGACCAATTTGAAGGAAATATCAAAAGTGTTATTAGCTTCTGTGAAAACCTGATTCAAACGATCGAATCCGGAAAAGCAGTCAGCAAGCGTCTCAAATTTGCTGCTGTATCGCTATATACAGTTATTATTGTTCAATTTGGATTAACCGATATTTCCACTAACATACTTAATGCAATTCTTAATACTCTTGTATCAGTCCCAAACACAGTTCAATCGATATATTCTGCAACTTTTGCAGTATACGCTATGAAAAATTGGCCTGAATTAGTATCCGATAAGCTATACCCAATTCTTTCATCATGTTTTGCTGTGTCAGAGACATATTTATCTCTCATACCACCCGATATCATTGAAGAAATTTATACCAGGTTATCTCAAGTCACCCAAGAAGAGCTTGAAAAATATTTATTCCACAACCAAGCAAATGTTCTCAAGGTACTACATAATATCAATAAATATTCCTGTTAGACAACTTTGAAATAATCTTCTTTAGAGAAGAAACATTCAGTTTTCTGAATTTACACTGTAGATATAAACAAAACCAGAAGTCGGTAAGTTTTGTTTGAGCCGAATTATTCTGTTTCAAATATTATACCACATTTTCCAGATTATGGTAAATATTGAGAGGAAACCATTAGAAAAATGGTTTTTTTGTTGACATTTAACCTTCATTGAAAAATTATTTCATTTTCACATCCCAGATTATATATTATCATTCAACCAGAATATAATGATATTCATGAAAAGGCAAATTAATTATGGGACACTTCAAGAGAAAATCTATTTATACAGAAAACATAGTTATGTTTATCTTAAAAAATTTAAAACATCATCTTTCTTAATCCTGCTCCATTTACAGTTACAACTCCATTAGATGGACTGTTCTTATGAACAATTTTGGCAAATGACATTGATATTGCTCCTGAGGAAGAATAGAAGCGTAGACCAATACCATCAGATACCTGATTGTTTGAGAAAGACAGTGTGAGTTTGTGAATGAGGATGGAGAAGAGACACCAGTACAAGAAACCTGATAAGCGTGGTTCATTGAGCTGTTTGTGTTGTCAACTCCTTGATCACCAAAGATAATCCAAATAGAATAGTATAGAGATGTAGTATTAGAGCAATATGATACTGACATATTCTCCACATGATTCATTTGAGTAGCTGAAAGATAAGCAAAATGGAAATAATTGGGAAAAAATCGAGAAAAAGTAGTGATAAGGAAACCATTTATCCAAAATAAGCATAATTTCAAAAGAGTGGTTTGGGAATAATGTGTTTTTGTATGTACTCTGTAAGTGTATGTAGAAGAGTAGAATTCAAAAATCTGGACATATATACAGAAGGATGATTCATACTTGATTTGTATGCAATCCTGAAGATCTTGTGAATTATCTTTTTTGTTTTGATATAGTCATTATTGGAAATACTCGCGAAAATCAGATGATACTTATTGAAGACAATATTATCTGAAAAATCGAAATTTTTCCCCATGGAATTGAACAAATCGCTGCATAATGATCTGCAATCTTCATATGTACTTCCATTTGAACTCAAACATGCTTTAACAAACTCTTGATACAAATAATCCACATTTTCGGGATCAATAAAACAAGGATACCATGTTGAAAACCCCGAAGGAAGAGTAATAAAAGCTCCTATCTCTGAGTATGAAGATAAACAGGAGATGATATTTTGAAATGTATATACCTGCGTTTGATCTTGAAAAATACCAAGTAAAAGCATTATTCTTTTGAAATCATTGATAACTGATCGTGACATGGGAACTTTCATAATAATGATTCCTACAATATTTCTATCTTCAAGATACTCAATTAATTCTTGGATTCTCTTGTCATCTGGTGAATAAACTGCAACAATTACTTCCTTTTGATCATTTTCGATATTCAATAAACCAGATTCATAAACAACAGGATGAGATCCTTTTCGATGAAATAATCCATTTCCAACAAGATATCCATATAAGCATGACAAAAAAAGAATTGGTTGTAGTTTAATTTTTGTTCGTTTTCTTCATTATAAAGTCTATCATTTACAATAAATGGGATTTGGAAAATTCAATATCCCAAATGAAAACAACAAAAAATCCCTTTGAAGATTATCCACATAATTCAAAGTTCTTGAGAGCTTTTGAATGAAGCTTAGTCAAAAATACTCAACCAAGCTTAAATTGGAAGAATTCTTGTATAAAACTTGTTTTGTTAAAGCATTAGATGAATGATTTTGCTGAAGCACACCCAAAAATCAATAGAAAATAATTAGATATCTGTTCAAAATACATTTGATGAATTAAACAATAAGAAACAACATTTATAAAGGGAATCTCATCACTGAATATTTGAAAAGTGGGCAATTTCTTATCAAATTAATCAATTGAATCAAATCTTCTCTAACACTATTTATGAAATTCATCAAATTTCTCGAATTTCAAATCTGTTCAGTCTTTATATGGAGGGAAAAAAGTTATATATTTGCCCAAAATGAAGCTTTGAATTGTTATCTCGAACCAAATATTACAAAACAAAGACATCATTGCCTCAAAATATATAAGAAAAACTAGAAAAATATTAATTCCACAACCAGGCAAGCTTTCTCAAGGTACTACATAATATCAATAAATATTCCTGTTAGACAACTTTGAATGTTTCTTCTGTAGATTAGAAACATTCAATTTTCTGAATTTACACCGTAGATATTTCAAAACCAAATGTCGGTAAGTTTTTTTTCTTCTCGTGAAACATATTTTTTGAAATTGAAATTCTATAACGAGAGTGTTTTTCGGCCTATTTTAGATTATATTCGGTTGGACATTGGATCAGATATTCTAAGAAAAGCGACAACAGAATTAATCAATCACTTTTCTGAGTACCATGAAATGATTCGGCAGCAAATGTATATGTTTAAAGAAAAACCAAAGGATTTAGACAAAAGTGAACCATTTTTCCGGTCATATTTTCCATCGATTAAAAATGAAATGGGATGGTATTCCAAGTTTTGTTATTATTACAATCACAACTATCAATATTTCTACGACTTTTATCAATGCGACCCCAAAATTAATCAGCTTTGCGAAATAGTATATCCTGAGACTAATCATCTCATATTTGATTTTGTTAAGGAAATCATTGATCAGCCAAAGGAACTCCTTCAGCAATTTTCCCAAATATTGATCAATTATAAGTGGGAAATTATCGGGGATTGTATTACTGTTTTAAACTCCACCATACAGCTTTGTGATGCTTTCCTAAAAGATACTATCCCAAGGTTTTGTCCAGGCTATATTCTAAACTTGCTATATTTTGATGAAAAATATAGTTATTTTGCTGTTGCAAGATCAGAAAAGGACTGCAAAGGGTATATTTCTAGGATTATCCCAAAAACTCTGAGTAATCTTTCACAACACTATAATCAAATAACTCTTGAGATCGACATTTTAAGAAAAGTCAAACACCAATTACTTATGCCTCTCCAACAACTTATTGAAGATGATTTGTTTTACTATTTCATATATCCTCATGAGGAAGGAATGGATCTTGAGAGTATTCTACAAAGAGGTGGGAAACTCTCTGATGAGGGTGCTCGTCCAATATTCCGACAACTAATGCAAGCAGTCCAGTTTCTTCATTCTACTTTGATAATACATGGGCAAATATGTCCGAAGAATATTATTCTTCACAACGGAAGAATTAGATTGTTTAATTATTCTTCATCTAAGTGTTTACCTATTAAACCGAGCGATAGAATCATATCTTGTAATTATTTGTATTCACCTCCAGAATATATATCTGGGAAATCCAATGATGCCGCAGCAGCAGATGTTTGGGCATGTGGATGTATTCTTTTTGAAATGGTTGCAGGTAGGAACCCTTTTGCTGCTTCAACAATAGAAAAAGTTAAATCAAAAGTACTGAAACCAAATATTGTGTTTCCGAAACATTTTTCTCCTCAACTAATATCCTTATTGAAAGGGATGCTCAATCCTATTGTTGATTACCGAATCACAATTGAACAAGTTCTTTCAAATGTTTGGACAAAAAAGATACTAGAAATTACTGTTAGAAACACACTTTTATCAACCCCTCCAGCCTCTCCCATAATATCTCCAACAGTCACCAGACCTCAAAGTCCATTCTCAAGGGAATAAAGGTGATGTAATGAGAATAAAGAGTATTTTTATAAATATTGGTACTCCCAGGCGCAAATGGTGCCATCACCGCCGCATGATATAAACCGATTTTCTTTTTTATGATGATCAATACCAAACACTGAGTTTTGATGAGCACCAATCAATGCAATACAATCACCAAATTCCAAGCTCCAAACTCGTATGGTTTTATCTTTAGATCCGGTAAAAAGAAGAGGGTTGTTATATGAAAATTTTGCACAAAGAACGATGTCTGTGTGACCTTCAAGCGTTTTGGTTTTTTTCGAAACCATTTGTATTTTCCACATAACGATTGATCCATCACGTGCCATTGTAGCCACACTATCATCACTTGGGGAAACTGTAATTGCCACCAAATCTTTTGAAGTCGGGAATGTCATCATTGGATCCTCAAAAGTTGGAGAATGAATCCCGACAGTTCCGTTTGAAAATGCTACTGCTATAAAGCCCTGGTCAGATGATTGGGCTGCAGACATCGAAACAATACTAAGCTCTTGAGAAGAGCCATCGTATGGAATCTGTTTTTTGAGTTCTCTTGTACTTTTTCTCCATAGACATATTGATCCATCAATTGAACCAGATATAATATACTTTCCATCATGACTGAAAAGTAAAGAACTCACTTCTTTGGAATGCCCAAGCATTGGCGGATAGAGCTTATGTTTTTCCAAGTCGTATATAAAAATCTCTTCAGTTGATCCAAGAAAAGCAACAACACTGGAGTCAGGTGCAAAAGCAATTGAGCGACATGTTGCTTGCTTTGAAGATGAGGCAAGCTCAACGACATCCAATTCCTTACCATCTATGGCATTGATAATGTAGAGGAAAAACCCATTCGAAAAGGCAAATTTGCTGCAGTCATGATTATAGGCAACTGAACAAACAATACCGTCAACTTTCAATGTGAATTTGAGATTAAACTTGAGCTTCTTAGAAGTCAATAATGGTTCGATGGTAATATGTTGAATTTGTGGATTGCGGCTCTCAGAACTTGGTCTCCTCATCTCATAATTAGCACTTTGCTCTTGTCCAAATCCTTCCTGTTGAGTATTTCTTTGATTATATGCATTTGCTCCAAAAATATTAGGATTTATCCCAGGATAACCTTGCTTTGGATCCATTTTCATCATTTCTCTATCTAGATGGAGCCTAAGCTTTTTATATATATTTCGCAATATCTCATGGTCCTCTTGACATTGTTGAAGATGTATTATATATTGATCTCGCATCCTCTCTTTTTCATGGTTTTCCTCTCTTAAAGATTCAACACTTTGACGATATTTTTCTACTATACTCATAATGTTCTCAACCGAATTCCTTTCATTCCCCCGAATAGACGTCTGTATCGTTGCTATTAGTTCTGTATTAGAAGCCATTAATTTTTTACAAAACGGTTGATCTTTCCTTCTAAATGATATATGTTTCATTTAGATGAAGAATGGGAGCAGAACTCATTCTAATGAAAGATTTCATTGAGATTTTGCATCATTATTATGTCGATGGGAAACTGTTTTACCGAGCTAGAATGAAGGATTTTAAGTGTAAATGGGTGGCACCGTTGGTTTTTAAGGGAGAAATAACAATTTTAAAGTCTTATTGGAAAAAATCAGATAATTGTTTGGTTAATAAGCATACACAGACACCAAGCGATCAAAAACTATTATATCCATTTTGTTTCGAGTATTTCCACGAGAGGATGTTTAAAGAAAACATTGAAATGAGTAATGTGGGCGAGAGTTATTTTTCCCCCATTACCATATTGGAGCTGGATACAGTGAATGACCTTGCATGCGTTATTTTTGGTGATTATGATACAAAAACATGGATAAAAATGAGTATTTTATATAAAATATACCCCAAAGAACTGGCTAAGTATCTTCTAAGTCTGTTATAGATCATCAGTCCTCTATTTTCAGGGAGGATATTTCTTTCTTCAGTTTTTCGACATTTTCGTTCAAAGCAATATATTCTTTGTAAACAAGAGCAGCATTCTCCGTTGCAACAGTGTGCATCTTTTTATAGTCAGCATTATCTTGAATAAATGGTTCAAGTTGTTTAGCTATTCCCATGCTGCTATTATAATTATTAAATTTTTCATCCAATTTCTTTATGAGCTCTGCAATTTCCTTTTCTTTCTTATTTTTCTCTTTAATACATAAAATTATTTGTTCTTGTTCTTTCTGATGGTTCTCTATATTCTTTTTTGTGGATTCATAACCTTTCATAACTCTATCTTTGTTTACAAAACGAGATAATCTCGAATTTGATTCACTAGGGTGATTGTGATACTTGAATATAACAAATCGATTATTCATATATGCTTTTGGAGATTTATATGCCGCTTTAGCCTCTTCAACACTGCTAAAAACGATATTTGCAACAGTACCTGAACACCAAACCGACGTTATTGATCCAAATTCTTTAAAATGCCTTATTATTTTAGACACATTGTTCAAGTGATTGGGAATATTGGAAATATAAAGAGTATCACACTCATAATAGGTCTTAAGTTGACCAGACTTGTTCGTAGCCATGATAGTGACAAATGATATAAAAAAAAGAATAAACAGACTGTATGATTGAAGATTTGATCAAGTTTGAACTGTTTTTATATGGAGATGATGAATATGAGCAAACTGAGATACTAGATGTTGATTTTTGGGTGAATAGAATAGTAAATCTTCCAGCAAATAGGCCTTTTTGTCTTCAGAAAGCAGTTCAATTGTGTATTCAGTATTGTCAAAACTCGTGTTTTCGGGAATTATTTTTGAAAAAGTCCGTTGGATTGTGTCCTGTATTGACTTATAAGCTCTATAAGTCAGGTGTTTATAGGTTTGATGAGATTAAGCCATTTCTTGAAGGAGACCATAATTTAGTTTTATACTATTATTTTAGAAAAGAAATACCCGATTTTAATCATTTCATAAGACATAAAAGAGGGCCATATAGTTCTGAAAAAGAGTTTTTTGAAAAAGAAGCAGAGATTGATCTTCTGATTGAATATGGATTTGTACCAGGAACATTAGAGTATTGCATGAAATATGATGACATTGATGTTTTTCGAGAAATATTTACATCTGAGGGAGGTAGGACCAAGTGGAGCCCTTTTGAATGGTCACGAAGTCCAGTATACATAGATTTTTTATCATTTTCTGGTTTTTTTGGATCGGTCCAGTGTTTCAAGCACCTCTTAATGAATGGATATGAACTTAAACTTTCTTCAAGATCCATAGTTGTATGTAGTGGAAATCTTGATTTGTTTCATTTATGTAGAGAAATCAGTAATGATTATTCTGCTTATGCTTGTTTTGCTACTGAGTTTTGTCGGAATTCCATTCTATCTTTTTTATTGGATAATGGTGCGAATGTTGATTCTTCTAATTTTACTGATTTTACTCTCCTTCATTTTGCTGTTATTTACGGTCACTTAAGTTTAGTTGACTACCTTGTTAAGAAAGGAGCAGATATAAACGCATTGGACGCGAGTATTCTTTTTTTTCCAATTATAACTCCCCTCTTCATTATGCTGCCTCGGGACATTATAGTATTGTCAAACTCTTAATGAAAGATGAAACAAAAATCAATTTGAGAAACCTAATGGCCACTAAATTTATCATCGTTGGACTCCCCTACATTTTGCAGCTGAAAGTGGTAATTTGAGAGTTGTTGAGATAATAGTAGATCAAGGCGCTGAAATTAGTTTGAAGAATATGAGAGACGAAACCCCTCTTCATCTTGCCGCTAGAGCAGGTTTTTTTAATATTGTTGAATACCTTGTAGATTGTGGAGCTGTTTTCAACACAGAAAACATCGATGGTGTATCTCCAAAGCAAGAAGCCCTCAAAAAAGGTTACACTGACATTGTTTCATTATTTGAGAGTTTGAATGCATAATAAATGAGCTTTCTTATTGTTTCTTAAAATATACAATGAATGATTCTGTTCTCACATTTATGACTGGGATCAAATCTGTGTTTAACCAGGGTGGTTTCTATTCAACCCATAACAGATTATCAAATTGTTCATTATTCTTATGTACATTTGATAGATGTTCAATTACTGGTAATTATCACGGGGGATCGATTTGTATAAAAGAAGCGAGGTATATTAAACTCAACTCTATTTGCGTTTTCAAATGCAGCGCTTACAGATGCCCGGGTGTTTTAATTTGGGGGCATGGTTCCAATGTTGTAGAAAGCCTAAACGTGAATCAAACATGTGAGAATAATCAGGTAACATCTGAAGTGTGTGGAGGATGCTATGCTAGAGAAACAGCTCTCCTCTCGAACAACAATTACTCTCATTTTAAGAGCACAGTTTTAGGTTCTGGCTTTTTTGTTGGATGTGGTCGCTCTGGTGTTGTGGCTCAATTCATAACGATGAACAGTCTTGAAGGAATGGCGTTTTTGTGTTTCTGGCCATATGGTCCTCCAGAGTATAATGAAGCTCAATACATGAATATTGTTTCGACAAGGACAAATTATGCTGTGGGTATTTATATGTCTTTTAGATGCAGGCTTTCATATTCAACATTTATTAATACCACTTTTAATTATGCTTGCTATAAAGAAGTATCATCGACGCTTGAGTTCTATAAGTGTTTCTTTGAGAATACTAATTCTATTGCAGATTTCTCTAGCTGTTCAACATTGAGTTGCACTATCCAATCTTCAAATACTCTTATTATCCATAAATTCCTTGGTACCAAGATATGCTGGGAATCAAATCAAAATGTTCAACACACCTTTGTTTCTTTGTATCCCATTTCATACTATTCACATATTTGGATTCTCCTTGGGATTGAGATATAGCGGAAATATCAATTCATTTTTATTGTTTGAACGTTTTATCAAACCATTCATGGGCTAATCTATGCTGTTCTTGTGTAAGTGGGATCACATTCCAAATTTCATTGGGTCCACCAATGATCTTTGGAATTAGATGATGATAATAATATTTTGTATTAGATTCCAAGGTAATCTCTTGCTCATGTAGATCTTGAAGCACACTTCGTTTGAATATTGCTGTAAACCCACTTTTTATTTTATTATATCCCTTCTCTTTCACATGCCGAATACCTTTGTCTTTTTTTTGTATGAACTTTTTAATCTCAGCCTTAAATTGTATCTTCTTATATTCATTCATTACTGGTATACTGTCTTCATTTTGAAAAGAATCAAAATATTGCTCCCATTGTTTCCTCCCCAAGACTGCCTTAACATTTAGGTTTTGACCACTAGCGCCCCCTCCTTTGATACTAAAGTTGCAATAAGTATTATCTGGGTCCCCATCATGAAGATCTATTTTAGACATATCCTGCATTGACTGTTTTCAGAATAATCTGGTAAATTTTTTTATCAATTTTGTTCTTTTAATTGAAAAAGCAACAATAATTGAAAGCAACCATACAAAAAGGTTAATTTGGTCGATAAAAACCCATTTATGTATTTAAGGAGTTACTTGAGAATGTTTAGTAGAGAAGATAGAATAAAATGATTAAGTGATGAAATGGATACAAAGTTGAATACAGCTCCCTCAGTGAATATATCACATGTTGTAGGTGCAGGTGGGTTAGTTGGGCATTCAAATATAGGCAGTGTTTCTGGCATTGTTTGACAAGGGAATTCTAGTATTCCTAATTCATAAGGAGTGTGACATAAATAAGTTGAATAATGAGATATTATTACTGTAGGTGATAATATTGACGTCGATGCAGTTGTCACACATGATTCTATGGTAAATCCTGATTGAACTGTGCCACTATGAATAATATAGCTATTTCGGACAATTTGAGCTTGACTATTGGAAAAATACAAAACCCCATTGTTCCCATAGAAAAATGAGTTTTTTAAAATCACCTTGTTTATCTGCCCCCCATAACACGTGAAAATGTTTGGACTTCCTGTGTTGTGTAAAATATTTGAAAGAGCAAAATCTATTGAACTTCCTTGTGAATTAATATAAATTATGTTATTATATGATGATGTGCAATTACTAATTGTAAAATACTGATAAGTTGCAGTAGTGTATGGCATCAGAAATAGACCTGATGAGTCCTTAGAAATACACTTTGTAATATTAACTCCATACCCATTTTGTTGACCATAAACTAAATAAAGTGTTCCCAGGGAGCAACCGATTTTCCCAGAGTTAATACATGAAGTCAAATCAATAGAAAGTAGAATATCTTGTACACTTGATGAAGCATATATTGAGGTTCCATAATAGTTGCCTGTGCTGTTTATCATACAATTCGAAAAACAAATCCTTTTAAAATTACAGTTAATTGAGTTTCCTCCTGCATTTATATATATTGCTCCTCCATGACCGGCATATATCGAACAAAAATAAAAAGAACAATCAATAATATCAGTAACAAAGTATAAAATGGAATGAATATAGATAGCTCAACCATTAGAATTACTTTTGCATTGACCAAAATAACAATCATAGACTTGGTATACAAGTTCACTGGACAATCCTTCAATAAGGATTGCTCCCCCATATTGCAAAGCCTCAGATTTCTCAAACCAGGATTTTGTAAGATTTACCTTGCATGTTTTAATATAAGCTGAACCACCATTATTTCCTTTTGTTATATTAAACAAAGATCCAGTAATAAACACAGAATTCAATGTGTGGGCATAAACTGAGCCACCATTAGAAGATGCAGAAACATTCAAAAACGAACAATTATCAATTTGGAGAGCATATGAAGACTCAAACAAAAAAGCACCACCAGAACCCGTTGAAAACCCATTTTCAATTGACAAATTATTGACATCTAAAATAACTTGGGGATTAACATATCTTATAGACCCACCTCCTGATCCATTAATAGATTTCATTTTCAAATCATTTAATTGAATATTAATGTTCTTAAGAATCTCAAGTCTCTTATCCTCTGATAAAAATGGTTGATACAATGACAAATTCACAGATGACAAATCATTTTCCAACAATGATTCTGTTTCTGCAACAACACAACAGATACAGATAAAGAACATCTCAAAACTAAATTTCTTTGAAAAATTGGGCAATAAACACTATTCAAATGCTAACTGTATGACACTTTGATTCACAACATTTTATAGTTTTCTGACAATGTTTTCAATGCAACGATCTCATTAAAAATGACAAAACCAGGAATAAAATAATATATATTATTACCTGGATTCCATCATCATCAAGCAAGGATGAATTATAATCTTGATTTGATTATTATTGAACCACAAACATCATAATTAAAAGAATAAAATAATGAGCCTTATTACTTTTTGGATCCGTGCCAGGTTGGATTCCATAACACTGGAGAATTATACTGGGTTTATATTGGTTAGGGGAACCTACCGAGAACAAACAATTTGTTGCATATGATGATGGAATAGAATAATAGGCATTAGTTTGATCAAACTCACAATATATAAATTGATATGTTGCAGACCATGTAGGATTTTTTGTGACAGATATAAAAGAACATTCATGAAAAACGACTGATTTGGAAGCAGCTATCCATTCAACAACACTGATATTGCTAAAGCAGAAATTTTTTACAGTAAATGATGGAGAAACCATATGAAGTAAGTAAGAGATAACTGAATTAGCAAAATGACATCTCTTAATTGTTTCACAATTTGTAGGAAGCTCTAAAAAGTAAAACAAACCAGAGTGCCCAGAACTCTCAATATATGAAGAATTACTATCATAACACTCAAATACGTTTCTACCTCCAATAAATGAAGAATGTACTTGCTTTCCTTTGTATCCAACATAGCTCTCACTGTTGAATTGATATTTAACAATGCCAATAAAGTATTGATTATTATGAATACCATAAGATGCACCATGAGCAGATTTGCAATAGCTAAAAGAATTGCAATAGAGCTCTATTGAAGATCCCGCAGTCACATATAACGCTGTTCCTCCATGCAAACCATATTGAGCAATAATATCAATAAAAACACAATATGATATCTTAAGATTGGCATTTTTTTTAAATAGTATTCCAGACGATTCTTTTGCACTGGTAATCGATCTAAAAACACATCTTTCGAAAACATTTATGTCGTCGAAAACAAAATCCTGCTGAACAAGAAACGTGGCTCCAATGTGTTCTAATGAACTTATTTGGATGCAAGTATCCAAATTATGTTGAAAACAACTAGATGTAATAGAAATGGTTCCATATGACTTCATCAAAGAACAAAAGCTTCTCCGAAAATGAATATCCCTCATATTAAACAAACCATTATTCATAAATATTGGAGAAAAACTATATGTACTAATCATTGAAAGACATCTCAAGGATAAATTCATAAAATAACAATAATAAAATATTTTATTTCTGGCGAAAACCACAATGAAATTGAATAACAAATTGTTTATTGTTCTGGATTCTCTTCCACATCAAGGTTGAGAGTTGGAGTCATCTCTCTTCCAGTTTTCTGGTCAACAGTGCCTTGAACTCTATCAATAAACCTTTGCAAAACAGTAATCCTATCTTCCATTGTGAATAGAGCAAGTGTATGATTGATTGATATCTCTTTTCCTTTAATTGGTGCCCTTACTGATCCTTCAGCCGAGCTGGCAGACGAAGATGTCATAGAGAGTTTCCTAGTTGCTCGGCTTTGAGACAAGACAGCATCAGGATTTTCCCTTTGAGCAACTTCATAAATTACTTCTCCTAAAACAGTAATAAATTCTGCTTCGAGCTGAGAACGATAACTGAGAACAGTAAAACACAGCTCTCTTAAAGCGGCAATTTGCTGAAGTTTGTGATCAAGAAGATCCTGTTGATGCTTCAAACCAAGTTCCATTTTCTTGGCTTCTTCATTCCTCTTTTTCTCAGCTTCTTGTCTTTCTTGTTTAGATTTTTCTGAAGATTGTTTTAATTGCGATCGCGCTTGTTGGAGTTCCTTTTGCAAAGCAGTAATCTGTCTACTTTGTTCCGCACTATCAGTAATCAATTGGGTATGTTTAAGTTGTTCTATTGTTTCCCTAAGCTTTGCATTGTGGTTCTCCCTTTCTTTTATTTTGACTTCGTACTTAGATTGCATTTGTTTAAGACTCTGAAGATCGGATTCCAAATTGAATCTCCTTTGGATGTGCATTAGTTTTGCTTGATCATCTGAGTTAATTTCAGCAATATATTGTTCGTTCTTTTTTTCTTCAAGTCGAATTTTGTTGAGTTCATTTGCTCTTGCCTCAACTGCTGCTGTTTCCTTAATGATTTCTTCAATTTCATCCTCCGTATTTCTTTTAAGTTTTTCTATATCTGACTCAAGGTTGTGAATCTTTTCACTGATTTGCATTTTGTTTTTCTCAAATTCGTTTATTGTCTGAAGAGACTTTTCGGAGTCAACGATTTTCCTAGATATTTCATCATTCTCATCTCTTATTTTCTTCTTTTCTTTTTCATTTTGAGCAATTAGATCTTTTTTCTTATTCTCAGTTTCTCCCCTCAACACTTCTGATTTCTTTTTATGTGCATTCATCGTTGTTGTCTTCATATCTATTTTCAAACGATATTCAGCAATCATATCTAAGGACTCTTTTTCATATTGTTCAATCTGTTTAGCAATCTGTTCGTTATCAGACCGAATTTTTTCGATTTCTGATTGAAGATCCTTAATCGAACTTATTTTAGTCGTGGTTTTCGGGCTAAGAGAAACAGGCTTCATTTTCATCGCTCTCTCTGGGTTAAAACTTTTCGGCGGCATCGAATTATTAACGGATCAATGTAAGATAATTTACATAATCGTCTACTAATAAAGTATTAACATACCATATTTATTAGAACTACATTCCTGGCGACACAACCTTATTCGCGACAGATACAACTGCATCTGCAAGAAGTCTAACCATTGACTTATCGTTTTTGCTCCACTGGTCCGGAATAATATCTGAAGAGACTGGTGTTGCATTGAATACCACTATTCTTCCTCCCATATTGTTGGGTGGTGTTGCCACGATAAATGGAACAGAATCATCCCAAACTGTTGTTATTTCTGTGTAATCCTTTGCTTTACACAAAAGTCTCATGTGCTTACAACCAACTCTTTCTCCTTTGATGTCAGATGCAGTAATAAGCTCCTGAATATTGTCACTCTTAACACTCTCTTGTTTATAAGGATCAATTGGCATCATTGAGAGAAGAGGCTCTCCTAATCCGAAATCATCAGGTCTGTGACCTCCAAAAGCAACAACTATTCCTCCACCTTGTTGATAATATGATGCCAGTTTCTTGCTAAGATCGGAAGCATTACAGTATTTGTAGAAGCTAAAAACAAAAACGGCGTGATACAAAGAAAAATCAATATCACATGAACAATCTGCACGAGCAACAGTAAGGTTATCCTGAGAAAACCACGAGTATGACAACATGTTTCTAACATCCTCAAGAGACTTATTATCTGCTGCCCCGAGGATTAAACATTTAATTCTGAATCGAGGTAGTCTCAATGATGTGTTAGATTTTTCTTCATATGGACCAACCTTCAAAACAGGAGGCACAAGAGGAGAACCAATGAACCTCTGAAAACCCTCTGGGGAAAGAAGAGTGACACGAAGTTGTTCCCATAATGGTGAAACATCCTCACCTGGATGATTGGTTTGAGTCAAACACAAAAAGTCGAGGATTTCATCTTCGCATCTAACATTCAAGTAGTTCTTTTTTAACATACCTTCAAGTTTAGAAATTGGTAATTTGCTCAATTTATCTTGATCAATATGCCACCATGAATGTAGAATCTTATTTTCGCAAAATTTCACAAGCCATTTTTGTTTGAGGCAAATTTTATACAGGGAAACGACACCCGAGTGATATGTTTTCATTGTAAACTTCCTTAATAAAAACTCGAATTCATTCTTTCCTAAAGACACGATGTTATCTTGAATGTATTTCTCAATAGCGTTACATAGAGAATTTGCAGTTGTATCATCAGGGATGCTATGATAAACAGTGCCGGTAATCTGCTTAAAAAGAGGATAACTAAGAAGGGCAAACTGGTCAGGACTGAAAAGGACAAAATTGCTAATTACAGAATTAACAAGATTCTTGAAAGCACCCGAGTTCTCAGGAAACAGAGACTCTAATTTCCAGAGAATTTCAAGACTTGAACCAGGGCTAACTGATGTCTCTAGATAATCTTCACAAATTTTGCACAAACCATGTGCCCCCCATGAAAAAGCTATGTAATAAATGCCTGATATATTGGAATCGGTTAATAATATACATTCAGAGGTATAAAGATATCTCAATACTAAATAAACTTCTTCAGATGCCCAATCGGGGAAACAAAGACTTAGATTCTTTTCTTTAGGCGTTCTAAGGAAAAAATCATGAAAATATTGGCATCTAGCGTCTAATAAAAATCTATGAACAGGAATTCGGTGTTGTTTACCATGAGGCGCATTTGGATGAACTAAAGAAAAATCACTGAACTTGGGATTAAACAATAATGAAGAAAACTGGCATGACAGAGGAGAAAAAGGATTACTATCACACACACAAAGCAAATCGCTCATTGATTTTTTATTAAAGAATTTATCCTTAAGTGACGAGAATAGCTCATAATTACTCATCATAAAGGAGAAATGAAAAAAAATCATTTCACTATCCGAAATGATTAAATTAGCACATGAGATATATGTTCACATCAATAAACATTCCAGGATAGCATCTATAAATTTTAACACAAGCGGCATTCAATTTTGTTGTGATTGCCCTCCATAATCAAAAAGAAAAAAAACACTAATTGTTTGTCCCTTGTATCTAAAAGAAACTTAAAATATATAAAAACAGCTTTTTGAACCATATGTGTTCATATATACTAAATTTTTAATATGTTCTTTTTTCCTTGTAAACAAATGTAAACTTTAATTTATTTAATCGTGGATTGACCAGTAAACAAAAGTGACTTTTCCAGATGCTCTTTTATACTAGATTGTTGATTTGGAAATTTGCAGGAATTGGCGTCTGGTCGTTTATATTTAATTTTTCAGTGTCATTGATTATGAAAGGTGTTTCTTATTTATTCGGGATAGAGTTTAAGACTAGTTTTAGCGTGTTATCAATATTTTTGTCTATTCTTGTATCATTTACCTATTTGTTTTCTTTAACAAGCGTACCATTAAGCTTTAGTGTTGCTTCATTGCATCAGTCTTTTTGGAGGTTGACTTGGTTTTTCTGCAATTTTTTATGGTTATACATAAGCGGATTAACAATGTCCAATTCAAATGAATCTGCTATAATTGCTCTCCTTATAACCTTTATATTAGGGAAAACCGATAATTTTGTTTATAATGTGTCTTTTTCCTCCAATAACAGATTTATGAGGTTGATTAACATCTATAAGTTCCCCTTAATTGCAACAATTGTTGTTTCTTTGTTTTCCTTAGTTATTTATTCATTTAACTCATTTTTTGTTTCCATTTATTTGTTTTCTATATCGAGCTTTCTTCTTTGTATAACATCGATTGTTGCCGGAGAGAGGACGAGTTTCTATCATTCTAATGGAAGTAGGATGGCACAAGGTCTCAGATCTAATGGATATCAAAGGTTTTTAGCATTTCATGATTTGTTCCAAATTAGTGGTGGTCCTTCTTCAAGGCGTTCTTTTCTTTTTAGAGATCCCACCGGAAGAGTTTTCTCGGATATTGTTAATGTTTGTGTATCAATGTTCAAAGGTTATATAGATTTGCATCTCCAACTTCATAACAATGGAAGCAATGAAATTCCAGCTCATCAGATTCACAGCGCTCAATGGCAAAAAATGCAGCTTAGCCATGAAGAAGTCTTACATTACAGGAAGAAGGAGGATTTGAATTTTATTGAAAAGTACTTCCATAACAGAAAAGAGACCGCAATGAGGCTGAAGAGAGAATCAAATGCTCTCCAAAGCTCAATGCTGGTAATGTTTGCAGTTCAATCATTGATCCGAATAATGTGTTTGCTACCATCTGAAGACTCTTTTGGAGTTGGCCAAGTTAGTGCAGATTTAATCATGGCAGTTTTGATAAACTTGCAAGCTACTCTCACTAGATCAACAAATTATGGTTGGACAACCAAATCATTTGGTTCAAAATGGATTGCTAGGAGCCCCTTCGATCTCACAATGAAAATCCGAGAGATCGTTGACTGGGGAATTGCAGAGCTCTCTAAAAGAGGTGTTAAGATTGTAAAGCCAACAATTTAATAAAAGAAAATATAAATCCCAATTTGATTAACTCTAAGTATTAGTTTTGATCATCGTATCTCATTCAAATTGAGTATCCCAAATCCCTTCAAATATCCCATGAATGTAAAATTTGTAAACATTCATCTTCAATATTTTAATAAAAAATGGGGTTTAGATACACAGAATCTGAGATAGCAGATTTATGTAAAATTCCACCATGGACAGATAGTTCGCTAGATACACAAACAAGATTAATTCATGATCAAGTTCCACTTACTCGTAAGTGTATTGTTAATCAGTGTCTTTTTTGGTGCGATGTGGCGCAGAGATTTAAGCATAATCTTCATTATAAAAGGAAAAATCAAATAGATGCTATATCAAATTCTGTAAGCGATCCAAAAGGAGAATTTATTGTTGGCGTTATTGGATGTGGTTCTATTGGATCCAAATTTGTCAAAGAATTAATCAAAAGAGAAATAGTTAGACCAAACCAGATTAAAATATCGTCAAGGACACCATCTCGGGCGAAACAGAGATGTGGTCTTGAGGTTCTTCAGAACAATGTTGAAGTCGCCTCTCATTGCACCATTCTGTTTTTATTTGTTTTGCCATTCCATTTTAGGAATTTCTCCAGAGAAATCAGAGATGCAATTCAAGGATCAAGACCACTTGTTATATCATCTTTAGCAGGCTTTACCCCTATGTATCTCCAAAGGGCTTTGAATACTCCATTTTTAATCACAACTGGTGTGGATATGTCTACTATAAAATCTGCATCTGCAAATTTGAAAGACGAGTTTCCATTAGAGTCTTTTGCAACAGGAGATGAACTTGTTCATTTCCAAGAATATTTTGTTGGTGTTTTCGTCGAGAAGATCAATACATCTCCATCAGCAATAATAAATGGTGCCGATCCAGCTCAACAAATCGAGCCAAGTACTATTTCTCCATCAAACACACCTAGTGTTAATCCATTTATCCTTACTCTTAATGACCCAAAACAGAAAAGAAAGCTACATGAAGCGGCTTTTGCAGCCGAGAATCTTAGCAATTGTGGAATTGATTTCCTTAATTCCACAATCACATCTTTAAAGGACTGGATTTCTCTTGATCCTGCTTATGCTCGTATCCAAATGAAGGAAGAAACATACAATAAGCTATGGGCGAGGAGTTTTATTCCCCTTTCATCTTTAACAAGAGTTGAGAGTATCCAAGCAACTGGCTCTGTTGAGCAGCAAATGCCAGTAAGGTTCATGCTTAAAAGGGCATTCATTCGGAGCTTAATGGGGAAAATACTTGGAATGGATATTAACACAGATCATTCTAATATTAAGCTGCCCCAACAGGTAAATACCCCGCCTGAAATAGGACCTACCAGCGCCTTAGCACCAGATGAGAATTAATCGCTTGTAAAGTTCAAATGTCTTGTTGTTTTAGATGTTGTTGTTCACAGGACTATAGTGCCTTAACCCGCATAGAGTCATGCTATCCAAGTGATAGTAGATACGAACCTATTAATGCAAGAGTCAATGAGCTTGTTAATTGGGGAAACCACGATGTTGAAAGATTTGCAAGTATTCATGAGATTTTGGCCGAAAAAATCAACCATGATGTAATTAGGTCAAATGATGCAGGTGTTTCAATTGGACTCAAAATTTTTTCATCACTTTTAGAAAGAGTTAGAGAGTTAAATTTGAATATTTCTCTAACAATGACAGCATGCATCATAAGGCTAATTGAAACGAAAAGATTAAGCTTATTAGAAATTGTGAAACAGTCCACTGCTAGTCTAATACAGTTTACTCAACGACACACATTAAGTGTTCCAATACAAAGGATTGTTCACTCATTACTCGAGATATCATCTGATGATACTCTTAAAGAAATATCTTTTGAAACAATCGCCGTTATAGCTTCATTGTCATCTATTGAGTGGCTCCCTCTAATTGAGATTTTTACTGTAACAAGGTCTTCATTTCCTCAAGAGAATTCTGCTCGTAACATCATAATAGCTATATCTAAGGCAGTTGTTCCATTGACTTTGCCCAAGTTGTGTGGTCCTTTGTTTCTATTTTTAGATCAGATTAATTTATGGAATTCCGAGAGTTTTCTATCTTCTTTTATAATTACTCTTTTAACAGATATGAGTGATAATTGCTCTCCAGTTTTTTTCAGATCATGGCTTGAACAATTACCTCCAAAATCTCCAGAAACTGGTCACTGCAAAACCATAATAAGTATCTCAATAAGGCTAATTGAACAACTTCCACCAGAGAAATTAATATCACAATCCAGTACAGTAGCATTAACCGTTCTATTTCTTTTTGTTATGACCCTCCCGACACTTATTTATGATGATAAGGCAACCATATTGGACAATACCCTTCTTCTCGTCAAATTTATTGTGTCAAATATACACAAGCGCGAATTGCTGATTGAAGCGCATCGAGAGATTTGGGAATGGCTTCCAAATGGTACAGAAGGCACTATCGAGTACGATCATGAGAAAGTTGGCCTACTTTTTCGTTTTGCATCTGTGTTTAATGAGGGCGCCACTTCTTATATGTCAAATTCAATAATAACTGAAAGTCTTGGAAAGGTATTAAAGTTTTTAGAGGCATTTAGGCATGATGATAACATTCTCACGATCATAACTGATCATATCAAAGGAATTTATGTTTCATATCCACCATCACGGATTGAATGTGTTGTCAGTTTTCTACTTGCTTTGCAGAAAGACTTAAAACAGAATAGTGATGATACCACACTACACACACTGATTATGTGCGCCTTTTTTGATGTTTCAATTGACGGCCCTCCTCCATTTTCTGCATATATACAAGATGTTTGCCGCCAAAGGCTTGCCTCATCACCACCCCAATTTAACAGTGAGCTTTCCATATTCATCTCTCGATTCCCTGCATTCAAGGATATTAGGAGTAACGGACAAACAGGAGTTACTATTCGATTCAAAAAGAAGATAATTAATGATATTGTATCACCAGGGAAAAATAGAAACCAACAGCACATATTAAGAACAATATCAGATCTCAGACATATCAAAGAAGACAATGCTTCAGATGATGAATTGAACCATGAACTATTAAGCCGCTTAATCGAAGGCCCATCTCTTATTTTGAATCAAGAGGATAATGCCTCAGATTCTATTGATGCAGAACAAATACCCCCTGATTTAAATGATGCAGTAGCCAAAATTCAAAATAACTTGAATGATCAAGCGTCACTAATACATAGAATTGAAGATTTGCCATTCGAATGGAGCTCAAAGTTGAAGAAGAACTAACCTGTAACGATGTACTCAAAGTCAAAACAGACTTCAGATTTTGAATGACCTTGCCACCTTTTGAATAATAATCGTTGAGCTGTGTTAAATATTTGGTTTTGGATTTTGTTTGGGCAATATTTCGCTTTTTATCATCTCTTCTGTCACTCTCGTGTTCATACCGACAGCGGATCGAGTATGAATTGTATTCAAATAAGTATTCAGGGGAGAGAATCACGTTTCCACCAAGTTTTTTATCTGATGATCCTTTCATTGATCATACGCCTTTAAAATGCTCGATAAAGTTCAAGTTTCCCGTTTATTATATTATTAGGGTACCAGAAGTTTACAGTAACAGTGTTTATTTTGTTGAACAGCCATTTAATCTGAATTATGTCCGTCAATATCTTCGTAAGCACAATATCAGCGTTTCTGACTCTATAAAAGAAACAACATTGGTTATTTCGATGAAGACTCGCACTTTGATATCAAGGCCTTTTCCTTATTTGCCCCATGATGTTCCAGCTTATGTTTATACCAAAAATAACTTCAATATCTGCAATAGAACCCATTTTAGCACACTGTTTGATATTTTAATTGTTGTTTCTATTATTTTTTTATGTGAAATTGTACTCTTCAACACTATAGGGAAGATGACTCGAATTGGATCAATAGTTACTATTATTAATATACGCGGCTTTATCTTTTCTCCAATATGGAATCTATCTTATAAGTTAATATACAGGCATATTCAAGCTTTGAAAGAAAATATTACATCATCTTTAGATCCCAATTCTGAAACCAATGATCTTCAAAGGTATCGCGTTTGTCCAACAATAAATGATCATTATTTAGTAGTTTCTGATAATGAGGAGGGGTATGATGGAGATGTTTTCACACCTTATCTAGTCGTAGGAACCAAGGTTGAATGTGATCTTGTTGTTGATGAGATTATTGCTAAATGTGAGTATAAAAAAACTGAGAATGAGAAAGGTCAAATAGAAATAACATTCCCTATCCATGAAGATGAATGTGTTTTAGTTATGAAACCCAACAAAAATTCAAATATTCCTTTTGGGAAGCACACACACCAAAGCTTTTTCCTTCTTCAGCTATTTTATGATCTATTTCAAGATCTTTTAATTATTTCTCCGGATAGTTCAAATATTAAAGAAATATTAGAACTCGTTTATAACCGAATGAATTTAAAAGGGATATCTTTGTATTATTTAGAAGATTCTGAACTAAATTCTCCATATTTCGTATATGATTCAGGAGAAACACAAATGGCCATGGATCGATTTGCTTCAATGGTTTCTTGTCAACCAACTCAGATATCAGATCAATTTTTCGGACAAACAAAAGTTATGGGGCGTGTTTATAATGTATTATCATCAAAGGTGATATTTGTAGTTGCATACGATCGATCTCGGATGATGATATTTAACCAGGAAACAGTATTTGTTCATAATTTATCTTTTATTATAGTGTTTCATTATTTATCTGTTTCAAAAAGGAAACAAAGTCTCTTAAGATATTTAATTCATGATGCAAACATCAACAAAAATGCCAAGTACTATGAGGTAATAGATCAACAAATTGTTTTTTCTGCTGGAAATCTTTTTGATATTGAGTTTTCTATGAGAGAGATATGTCAGTACTATCAGAGACCAAGGGAACATTTTCTTAATGGTAATAAATATGGAATAGGTTATTCTGGTATTTATTGTTCTGGGAAACATCGATGGGTTCTATCGCTTTATCAAGAAGATTTCGATTATGTAATGGATAAAAAAGTTTCTTCAATGATATTTATTGATACCAATAAAGTTTTCGAAGACGAGATTTATGTAAAAGATAGAATGCATAGCCAAATAGCTATAGCTCTCCTTTTTAAAATGGATTTATTTGGATATGACCACACCATGTATGATTTGTACCTTCAATGTTCAAATGGGCATCCTTTCAATACTTTACTCAGTGATATTATCCATTGTGATGATTTTAGATATCTAACTGCTAAAGAAATTTCCAACAGAAGCATAATCCGGTTTAAAAATATTAATGAAGAATATGTGAGTTATATTTTTTTGTCTGGTAATCAAAAGAAATTTAATGCTGGATTTTTATTGCCTATTAATCAGTTTAATGATATTCGAGCAAATATTGATCCAAACTCTGACTATTTTGAATTTTTCTCCAAATCTTCAGATTTCGTTTTTTGTTGCATAGATCCTTTGGATTTCTCGGTTTTTCATTGTGTTGCTAATAGAGATATAATAAATGATTTGCGTTTATCAAAAAGGCCCAGAATTCATCAGTTGTTTCATCGTATTCACAGCGATGACATACCTAAGTTCAATGAAGCATGGAAATCAATGATGAATTCAATTAACTATATTAGTGAAATCACTGTCCGGTTTAAGTTCCAAAAAGACTATGAATATTCTATCATCACTTTGAGCACAACTAGACAATCAATATTCCTTCTCCAAATCCTGAATATTGATAAATATCATAAGATCAAAGAAACTTATACTGAATTAAATCAACTTGTAGATACAGCACTATGTTATTCTAATGTTATTATTTGGACCTTTCAAGATACCCATCATCCTGAACTTATACTAACAACTCAACCAGTTGTTCATCGACCATATGAAACAAATTGGACTACAATTCAACACAATGTTGCATCAGAAAATCAAGAAGAGCTAACTAATCAGATTAAAAGTGCCTTAGAGCATGGAACCCGAGTTGAAATGGAGATTGTTACTATGTTTGAAAAGACTCGGACATATATTATCCGAGGACTTAAAACCAATAAACCTGGACAACTTGCTGGAATACTAGTGGATACATCTGATTTGAAATTATTAACAGAGCAGGCAGAAGAACAAATGAAAAAAGCAGAAGAAGCTAACTCTGCAAAAAGCAGATATCTTGCTAATATGTCTCATGAGATTCGAACTCCTCTCAATGGAATGAGTGGTTTAATTGAATTATTACAAGATAGTGAGATAGCAATGAAGAATGAGGAAATAATGAAGTGTATCAGGAGTTCATTCAACAGATTGATAAATCTATTGAATGATACTTTGGATCATGCAAAGTTTGATCAAAACAAGATGCCCCATCAAAATATTTGTTTCAATATATACGACACATTAATCAATGCAATTTATCCATTTGAGCAAAGATGCCTTGATAATAGTGTCGAGCTTCGAGCTGAAGTTATGCCTGGTACCCCAGCAGAATATATTGGAGAGCCTCACTTTTTATCCAGAATTACAGCCAATCTTTTATCAAATTCTATAAAGAACTCAGAGAAAGGTAGAATAACGGCAAGATTTTCATCTTTAAATGGGGAAGGATTGGTTATAACAATTGTTGATAATGGAAATCCAGTGAAAGATTACGAGATTCCATTCCTTTTTGAAATGTTTCCTCCGAATACGATAGTGAATACTAACTCGCATCGAGCCGAAGGAACATGTTTAGCATTAGTTAAAAGGATGGTTGATACACTTGGTGGGAGTATCACAATCAAAAGTCGCCCAGAATCAGTCAGAGGAGTTGAGTATTATGTGTATTTGCCATTTGAGCCAGCTTTATGTACATATGTTCATTGCAAACTGAAAGAAAAGAGAATGGAAGTTTTAGTATTATGTAATGATGTTCTAGACGAAGGTACAGCAGAAGATCACTCATCATTTGTTGGTCTCAACCTCCTTTTTGACGAGAAACAAGTTACAAAGAATCTATTGATTATTGTAATTGCTAACGAGATCGAACAGATTAAAATTGCATTAAGGCTAAAAAAGCAGTACCCAGAATGCAATATTTTCCTTATCACAAGAATGAAAAGGCCATTAATTGATGGTGATTTTATTGTTGTTAATTTGTCGGAATTCTGGTTGAGATTTTGTAACTTTTTCTTGAGAATAGCGCTCCATAAAGCAATCAAGAAGCAAATTTCTGATGTACCAGATGGATTTTGTATATTAGTTGCAGATGATACTCAAATGAATCAAATTGTTATATCAAAACTATTAGACAAAATGAAAATTTCCCATATTGTAGTTAATAATGGCCAAGAAGCGGTCGACACCTTCCTGAGTGGAAAATATCATTTTGGACTTATTCTCATGGATATACAAATGCCCATAATGGATGGAATACATGCCACGAGGATCATTCGAGAGCGAAATAAAAATATTCCAATATATGGGATCACAGCTAATATTATGAAAGATGAACAAGAAGAATGCCTGAATATTGGTATGAATGGGATAATTATTCGACCTATTTCTCAGCAAAACCTCAAGAAAACTGTACAAGAAGTGCTTAGCAAATCATTCTGCTCCGACAAGTAAATAATATGTTTTATTATTAAACATAATACATTGATTTCTCCATCAATGTTGATCAAGGGTCAATGCCAATATCCCTCTATGAATACAATGTTATTCACAACAATATTTCATTAAAAAGGTCTAATCATCAATCATGTTTCCGAAAACAGTATCTTCATCATAACATCTGATAGAAATGGAACTCTCAGATATACTGGTCTTACTCTGTCTCTCACAGAGGATTCTCTCTATAAGTTGTTTGCAAATCATATTTCCACCCCTGAAATCAAAAGATGCTGTAATAATATGAAATAACTTCAGATATATGGAACTGCCCAATTTGATATTAATATGTAGGAACAGAGAGGATCATTAGAATTCTATTGTTCAGAAGACAATAAATAAGAAACTATATTATCAATAACAAATGAGAAACTGAAAAATAACGGAGATGGTCTGCTATTTGATTTCACATTCATTGAAAGCACCAATCATTGTAATAGACGAATAAAAATACATCCATTTATTTAAAAAAAGCAATTGTTCGTTTTATTTTCTGGATTCATATAAGAAATACTCGAGCTGCAAAAAAATTGGGATAAAGATAATGAATTCAAGTAATTTGTTAAAAAGGCACTTTTTCATTAAACACCCCCAATATTTGTGAAATAGTCTTATTTTTAAATGATTATCTTCAAAGGGATTTTTTGCCGTTTTCATTTGGGATATTGAATTTGCCAAATCCCATTAATTGTTAATGATAGACTTTATAATGAAGAAAACGAATGACATCCCGAGTTGTGATCTGGAAGATTTAATTAGGGAATTGATTTGCCATCTTACAGAAGAGAACAATGGCAAAATCTAATGTCATGAAGATTTTTGTGATCCTTCCACGTCCAGATTATCTGAATCAGATCATTATTGTTATTTTGTGACTATTTGTCCATTTTGTGATTTCAAAAATGCTGTAATCGTTTGGAAAAAAAATTTCTTCACTTTATAAACTATTTCATAAGAATTCA